>MDTA01004645.1_pt1 | contig 11560 bp, 5 predicted proteins | sample 811151 | NCBI WGS metagenome assembly MDTA01 (sample SAMN05326648, study PRJNA326480) | marine metagenome | isolation source: seawater | place: Indian Ocean: South | collected 2010 | reverse complement strand
GTGTTCGGGGGTGGAACGCTCTGGTACAGGCAGAGCCAGATCGTAAACATCTCCTGACCGAACTTGACATTAACCAGCTGGATGTTGCTTCGTCGCCGGAGCTTTTCTATGGATGTCTTGACAAACAAGACTTTGGCCTGGGCGCGATCAAGATTATTGATGATTCATCTGCCATCCACATGCATCCCATGCCACTTTTTGGAAAAGATCGTCGCGACTTTTCGTTTGACAGTGTTATAACGCGGCAATGTGATATTGGTGGTCAAGACCCGAACTCGTCCATGCATGAGAATGCGGTGTTTACACAATGGCATGCTGGCATGTTTCAACTGCCCATGGTCGGGGTGGCCGCGTGCCGTTTTACCTGCCGCGATGGTTTTGAGATGAAGGACGGAGAGTGCGCTGCCTGTGCGCCTGGCTTTGCGTCGAATGCAGAAACACGGCATCGGTGCAGGCCATGCTCGCCGGGTATGTATGCAAGCGCGCCTAATAGTGTCACATGCACCTCCTGTGAGACAGGCAAATTTTCCGCATTACCGGGGGCGGAAGAATGTACGGGCATGTGTCAGACGAATGAGACCTGTGCCTATTGCAATGCGTCGACTCATTACCTGGAACATCCAGACACTGCTGCCCCGGATGGCAGTAATTGTCGTCGGTGTGACGATCAGGCCCACGAAATCTCAGAGTGGAAGGAGTACGGAATGGTGCATTGTTTTGATGGTGTCGAGTCTGCGCCTTGCTTATTGCCAGAAAAGGCTATAGGCCACATTGATAACATAACATGCGAGCCAGAATGCACGAATGGCTTTCGTGCAAGGTATGATTACACAGAGGGCGCATGGCAGTGTGAATCTTGTGCGCAAACGGACAGCCAGCAATGTCCTCTTGGATTCAAAACGGTGGGAGAGTGCGGAGTGTGTGAGGCATGCAACGAGACATTGATGCCTTTTCAGCGCCTGGGGCGGGAGTGCGCCGTCACCTGTCATGCGGGGGGGATTATGCAAGAATCCGGGAGATTGTTGTATTTTAAAGCGAGTAATAATGTTGATAGCACGATGTTTGATAGTGCTCAGACAACGTATGGTCCTACACAGGGATGCGTTGCCACAGAACGCGCGAGCAAGGAATGCGCATTCACTGAGCGACTCCGGTACAGGTGCATCGACATGCCCTCGTTTGATGACACAATGATTGCCCTCCTGTATCCGGGCGATGTTAATGCAACACGAAAAATTCTGCTGTTTGAGTGTGAGGATTATGATCTCTCCTCGGACGGCGATACGATGAAAATAAGTGACAGTGATCAAGTTCGGACAAACTGCCCCGACTACTTTGACGTTCAGGGTGGACGACGGAGATTGCTGGAGGATCGCAAACATGATTGCGGCGGGGACATGTATTGGGACGTGGTAACCAAACAGTGTCAGCCATGCGGGGACAATAAAATGCAGCGCCCTGGAGTAACGGACAAAGACTGCATTTGTCAACCTGGCTTTGAGGAGGCCGGTGGTGTTTGCGTGGAATGTAAAGCAGGGGAGGGCTATTATTGTATCGACGGCACGCAAAAAATGTGTGAATATCAGGCACGCGTCCAAATCAATCGAGCCTTTCAGCATTCGGATTGCATTATGGAGGATGGGTATTTTATCAATGTCTCTAGTGATGAACGTCAAGCGTGTGCGATCGATGAAAATGGCCACCAAACATTGACCAAATTTACCGGGCGACCAGTGTTTGACAAGAATCCGTGTCCCTTTGTCTGCGAGACCGAAAAATATGCCAGACGCGACCACTCTTCGGAAAATCCAAAATGTGTGTGTGACGAAACCCTGCAACGAGTTTGGTCTGATGCGTCACAAAGCTGCGTGTGTGGGGATGGATTTTACCAAGAGGCTGATGGCTCGTGTGAAGTGTGTCCTAGCAATTTCTTTTGTCATGAAAACGCTAAATCGGGCTGTCCGGGCAGTCAAATCAGTCCGGTGCGTTCCAGTACCCGTTCAGACTGCAGGTGTGACGCTGGAAATTACAAATCTGGCGCTGACGGGGCGCAATGCACGCGGTGTCCTAAAAAGAACTACTGCCCTGATGGTAAAAAAAAAGTCGGCTGCGCGACAGATGACCCCGTAAAGAATTTTGGATGTCCAGAGACCGGCATGGCAGTAGGACAAGTATGTGAGCCAGGGAAAACATTCTTCTTTTTGGAGGATGCAACGGCCATCCTCGACAGAGACTCGGCACCAGACACTCTCTTTGGGTGTTTCAATGGATTGATCAAGGTGAATGCCAATGATGACGTGTCACGTGACGAAAATATAATACTGTACGTCAATGCCGTATCGTATAATGCGGAAGACGAGGAATATCGTATTCAGATTGTCGATGTCGACTCGATTCCAATGATCGATCAAGACCAGATAAGTGTTGAAATTGACGAGACATTTAATGATCTGGCATCAGCGACAAAATTTGACAATGTGCAAAAGTACGGCCTGATGGCGGCCACGTTCCAGTTTTTCTGCTTGCATTCACCCGTCATTATCGCACAATCGAGCCCCAACGCATCGGGACTCAACGCTTTGCGTTGTTGGAATGCCTCGGATGATTCCAGGTTCTTTACGTCAACAGCGGACCTTCACCCTCTCGCACTCAGTTTGGGCCACGAGGGGCGTTTGAATCCGGACGGGGTCATGGAGGCCAGGCCGCTGTATGTAAATATTTACAAGTATGCCGACGCGCACTTGGCGTATGCCACGTATTTGCACTGTGGTCGATTTGATACGGGTTCATTCGACGACTTGCAAATGTCAGAGTTGCGAGTGTGTCCATGGGGCGAGAGCGGGACGCATTTGGCGCTGGTGAAGGTGTTGACAAAAGCTGACTCTGAACAACTTGTTTTCTTAGATGCCCCGTCGCAGCATGTACTCGTGCGTCAATTGCAAGACACGGCAGTGGAACAAGGCACGCAAATGCTGCTGGCGCACGACGATGACCAATTCACTGCATTTGTATGCCCCCCGCATCTGGAAACTTGCTCGCCAGTGGTCTTGTCCGACTTTTTCAGTGAGGATGGCGACGCCAGCGTCAAAATCGTGCAGGCTCTGCCGACATGGAGGTTTTGGCCCGATCCCACCGTGGGAGTCCTCGTCATGGCATGCGTCGACAGCAGGGTGACGATAAGTCGGCACACAATACAACGCAAGGCCGACGTGGATGGTGTGCTCAAAACCGTGACGAGCAACTACGTAGATTACGATCAAGACAATGGACGGTCGTGTAAAGATGATAAATTTATCACATGGGGTTTGTCTGCGCAGTTTTTGGCGATTTTAGTTCAGCGGAGCGACCAGAACTTCAGAATTGTACATATAAAGTTGAAGCACGACACTAGGCAGACTTTCGCGCTTGAGGCAGTCCTGCCAATCGAATCTGATGGTGTTTCGGCATGGACACCGCGCGATTTTACTTCTACCATAAGCTTTGCAAACTGCCGACTAACATCGATCACAGCAGCCCATTTTTACAACAACTGCGTGCATTTTTCCGATGCCACGGACGATCCTATTTGCGCCCCGCGACTCTTTATTTTGGGCACCGACGCAAAATTACCCGACACCGACGAAACCGACGACACAATATCTCTCGTGTTTAAAAAAACAGAAGGTGGTAACTTGGAGCGCAAGATTGTGGTTGAATGGGGCATCCTGTATCATATTCTGAATAGTAATTTTCAGATACAACTTCAGTCGATACTACCTGAAGGGCGGAACACGGGCAAAATCGCCAATTTCGTGCTGGCTTCACGAAACAATGTGTACCACGGCAAAGGAGACCAGAACAGAAAAACATCAGAGCGATTCAATGTTGATTACCTGCCACACGATCTAGACATGATTGTCGCAGTGCAGGCCAAAGATGATGAGTCCCTGGGCCTCTTTGTCCGCGTTATGCTTGACGGTGTCTCCATGGATCGTAAACACGCGCTGAATGTCGACATTTTGGCCCCGTTTTCATTCTCAGGGCAGCTCAAGACGATGCGATTTGTCGAGGTGCCTCTACGAACCGATACGACTTTTCCAAACCTAATCAGTGTGCGCGGGCGTTTAGTTGTTTCCACGGACGCAGAGACAGAAAATGTGCTCATTTTTGAATTGAAAAACCGAACGTGCGGACTAAGTGTCGACGACGGTACGTTCGACCGAGAACTGAACCGTTGCAAATGCGATGCCGGCCACCTGCCAGTCGCCGTCGGGTGCGAAGGGCATGAGTGCATGAGAAAAGGAGCCAATTTCGGCGTGCATGTCCTGAAGCTGGACAAAGAATTGTCCTTTGTAGCACAGAGGGGCGCGGCTGAATACATTCAAATGTGTCGCATCTGCGCCGGACCATTGTTCTGTCCTGATGGTACCAAAGATACGGTGCAATTGTGCCCGCCTGATCGCAATGCGTACCCTCCAAGAAGCACCAGTATTGGAGACTGCCAGTGTGATCATGGCCTGCAAGGGGCAGTGGCCAGCATGCAGCAGGTGGATACACGATGCGTGCCCTGTGCTGCGAACCAAATCTGCAACGCATTCACAAATCACCAAGCCAAGGCCATGCGGTGCTCGGACAATGCATTTCTGCAAGTCAACTATGCAGACAGTGCCGCGCGCCAGGCAGTTGTGTACGAGTGCACTTGCAAGACTGGGTTTTTCTTCACATATGAATCGGCGACCGTCGTCTCCAACAAAATGGCCAACTACATTTTCAGCACCGACGATTGGGAGCCGTCCCTATTGAGCCGCGCCGCCAACACCACGTTGTACCAGTGGCCAACTGCATACCACATGATTGTTCGGTCATGCCAAGCGTGCACGCGCGACTTTTACTGCCCTGGTGGCAATGTGCGGATCCGGTGTCCTCCTGGCTCGACCTCGCCCCTGCACAGCTCCAATTTGTCGCATTGTCAGTGCCCAGTCGGTTCTTTCCTTGACATTGAGGCAGAAAAATGCGTGACCTGCGCCGCGTCCTCCGATTTCATCTGTCTGCAGAATGCCATGATTTTCTGCAATCAAAGCTCGCCAGAGGCCACGCATGACTTGTGTCCGTGTAAGGAGGCTGGACTCTATCGTGTCCCTGGCCAGGGCTGTAAGGCTTGTCCCAAGAATCACTACTGTAAGCCCCTGTCCGCAGATCTTGTTTCCAACAACGTACCAGTCCCCTGTCCCCAACACAGCAAGGCCGAGAAAAAAAGTTTTCACGTTTTGAACTGCACCTGCAGCCCGCACCTGCTGCAGCGCTTTGAGGGAGTCCAGCAGGACAACTTTACCTGTATACCGTGTCCGGACGGACATCGCTGTAATGGAACGAGTGTCTTTGAGTGCAAAGGCACGCGGTGCCCCAACAGTGGCTGTACGCGTGACGATGAAGCCGCCGTGGACTGCCGCATGCCGGGGATGGCCTTGAAATCCCTTGCTGTGGCAAAGTGGAACCAGGCTGTTCACCCGACAGCGTTGACAGACCACCCACTGTCGCCAGAATACAGCACGGCGATCAAGCAGTATAATGCCTACCTGAGCACGCTATCACCTGACACACATTGCGCGCTCTGTCCACCCGGATTTTGTTGTGCGGAGGCAACCGTGAACGAGTGTCGGCACGCAAAGCATGGCAAGGCCATTGCGTTGCCGATGGGTGCCTTTGACGACAATAAAATGTTTTTTTCCTGCCCAACCCGCACAAGTGGAACGGAACGACGCGTGACATTACGTGTCGGCGCCAGCGCTTGCTTTGATACAGCAATGCGATTTGCCTGGGGGCATAAATCACAAAATGTCAAACGAGTTTTGAATACGTATCCTCTTGGTCTCGTGTTTTTTCAAAACGACCCCTTGGAGTTCGATGACATGCTGTGGAAAAAATTGGCAGGCGCCAATCCTTTGCCGTATGAACGTCGACTGTATGCGCAACCCTCGGAATCTGTTTTTAAATACACCACGAAATCACGAGACGGTGTCGCAGTGCTTGAAATCGACGCAGCTCGGCTCCTGCACAAGGCTCACGAGCGGCTGCACAACCGCATGAAGCAGATGTTGTTAGAGATTCAGCAATACGATGACGATACAGGGCTGGCGTCTGAACTTTTTTTGCCGTGTCTATGGGCTCTGATTGTCAATCATGAGTTTCTGCATTCGTCCGATGAGGCACCCGGCAGGCGCTTGGGAGAGGGCATCGTCGTAGTAAACACGGTAGTGCGCACCCTCAGCACGCTGTCTGTGGCCCAGAAAATTGTCTCGAAAATTTTCCTGCAGTGGAACGCGTGTCAAAAGCGGAGTGATCACGCGATAAGACCACCCCGTGTCGTGTTTCTTGCGCACTGGTCGGATTTCCCCTTTCTGCAACAAATGACCACAGTGCAGCGGCTCTTGTTACGCCGCAAAGCGTGTGCCCATACTACAGTTGCCAGTGAATCCTGCTCCGAGTCATACGACGGAATTATGGTGTCTGAAATTGCAAGCTCGAAATTCTCGGTTCCCTTGTCTCCCACCATTGTGCAGGATAGCATGCAGGAACTCGAGCTTCATACCCTCCTCGATTTTGGAGGCTCATTTGCCGCGGCCTCCGTCACGCAAAAATGTCCCAAGGGCACAATGCCGAGTCAAGACCATGGATGCTCAGTCTGTCATGTAAAAGACTATGTCACGGAATACTATGATTTTGTATCGGGCACATGCCAGCCTTGTTCCGTCGTCACGGAGGAGGATTGTTTGCTACTCGGGCGGAGCACGCAAGTGCCGTGTTCATACACCAAAGACGCCGGGTGTCGATAGCTATGATAAGTTTATTGTACATAATCCTTTAAACGCTTGAAGACTTAGACCAAAGTTGGTCTCGTCGTTTCACCAACCACCTTGTCATAAAACCATTCTGACTTCCCCGGTCCCGCCATGTTAAATCTGGTTGTACTGACTCTTTCAACTGCTTGAGATACTTGAACTCGTCGCAGATTTTTATTTTTGGCCCGTTGAAGATATTTGTCCAATATTTGAGTCATTGCACTTTTCACTTTCACAATTGGTCCAAGTTTGTCAACCACATCCATGTGAATTATCATACGTTCCAAATGCTGAAAATTTTCAAGGAATTCAAGATATTTCTCTATCCGTGAAATTTCATGATTTATGTCACTGTCCGATTTATAAGACATATAAGATAAATTGAACCGGAAAAAACGAATATTTGGCGCGGATAACAGGAACTCGGGAATAAGGAACGATGAACAATCAACCACAACAGACTTCAAAGAAGTCCAAAAAAGTTCCAACCATCTGTGTTGCAAGAATTCAACGTCGGCACGCAAAGATTCTAATTGTGTATGCAGTGCCCAGTATCTGAAATTTGTCCATAGGTTCGGTGGGGGATTGGAAATAGATCCCGTGATATTTAAATGTTTCAAACTTGCAGAATACACCATCCCACGTTTGAAAAGTTCAGAATTCAAAGAAATGAGTTGATTCTTTCCTGTTGGGCATGGTACACGCAACGTCAACGAAGTCAAGGTATGACATTGGCTAATCATCGTTCTGAATTCTTTTATGACTTTCTTGCAGTCCACTTCTTGTAAGTCGATATTTAAATGTTTAATTTCATGTAGTTTCTGCTTTGTCTGAATGACTTGATTCATGAAATACATGTGATCGAGATAAAGTATGCGACGAAGGGTGGCCGAAACATGATGACATCCAGAAAATGGTTTCAACGTTAACCAATGCATTTTGAGCTTGAAAGGATCGTTCATAAGAATCTGCCTTACGTTTCTAGACACTGAAGTAATTTTTGCACAGAACATTTGCGACAGCATGAAATTTCCGTCAATAATGTCCATATGCTCGAGTAATTTGTGAATAATATTAAACTCTTGTGACCCAAATCCATACCACATCTCATTGGCTAAAAAACGAAGACGAAGTCGGTGCAGTGTCATCGCGTGCTGGGCTTTCTCTATGTCCAGATACATGTCCAAAATCTCGTTTTGGCGCTCATGTAACCAGGACTTTTTGTCTTTGTTGAGATCCTTAAACATGGGAAATGTACGTCGAAATGCGGTCATAGCTGTTGACATCTGTATCTGTGTACGTTCGATGGACATTGTTCGTGTTTGGATACTGACTCCTCGAAAGGAGTAAATAATACCATTGATTTTTTAGTCTTTTTAAATTTTTTTTGTATTTTTTAATTGGTGTTTATTACAACATAAAACAATGCAGGTCAAGTTTATCACAGGTCACGTGTTACGCTGCTGGTGTGTAGTGTTGCATGCAATTTTCTTCGGTAAACACCGAGTGTACTTGATCAAACACAAAAAGCAAATATTGTACGAGCGTCTTTTGAATTTCACTGCCACGAAGCTCGCTGCATACGTCCATCAGGGTTTTAGACTCCAATTCTTCTGACAATTTTTGCATGGAATGGCCGAGAATTTGATCCACGTGGTACATGACCCACAACGACTGGCACCGCGTTAGGATCGAGTGGTGTGCTGTGATCGATGATACATTGTCCTTGTTCGACAAAATTTCAAAACAAGGACGCGAGCGTAGTCTTGTCACCGCACAATCTTCCAAAGCAAACTTTGAATATTCTCGAGCAATGGGGAGGGCGTGTTGGAGTTGAGAGCAAAGCTTGCTGAGGCCCGTGTTGTTGCGTTTTGCCATGAGATCCATGTAACCTGTCCAGAAATCAAAAAACTGCTGAATTTCATTTGTATGTGCGATCATGTCGGTCGCCCATGGTAGTCCATTTTTGCTCTCCGTGACCACATATCGCGCATACTGGTCATCAGACAGGATGTTAATGCAACGAAACAAGACGTACGACTCTACTTTTTCTTTAGCGGGAATAGACGGGGTCTGCATAGAAAGAGCAACCAACAAAAATCATTAAACAGCCTACTGTACCGGCATTTTATTTTTAGTTTTATTTCTTTTTAACACAGAGATTGCCAGGGCAACATATATCACGGCACGCGCGGGCGCCATGACAGGAATCGGCAAAGGTGTAAAAGGCCTCGGAAAAGCAGGGGTCAAGCGGCTCCGTTGCGCGTCGAGTCCAGTCGAAGGAGTTACTAAGCCGGCCATTCGGCGGCTGGCTCGCCGTGGCGGGGTCAAACGCATTTCTGGCCTCATTTACGAGGAGACGCGTAGTGTTTTGAAGACTTTTCTCGACAACGTAATCCGCGACGCTGTGATCTACACGGAACATGCGCGTCGTAAGACTATCACAGCCATGGATGTGGTGTACGCATTGAAGCGCCAGGGACGGACGCTGTACGGCTTTGATGTGACACGGTAACTGTCCTGGCGTTTTTTTTCAATTTAGATGTCTGGAAGTTATCGGTGTCGTGGAAGCCCGTCATTTTGAACGGCTTTGATGTGACACGGTAACCGTGCTGAAGTTTCTTTCAATTTAGAATTTAATTGACATCGGTGTCGTGGAAGCGAGTCATTTTGAACGGCTTGAACTTTTCTTCGTCCAATGTTAGCGACCGTTTAATGCGAAGGCGAAGTGTGTCTTTCTGTGGAAGACTGCAATTTTGAGAGCTTCGGACTTGCTGTATTGGTGTTGGACCCACTGGCAACCTGGGTTGTAAGTCTAGTGGTGGCACAGTACACATTCCTTTGCATGCGATTAAGAGGATGGTTACAATAAAGGTGAATCTCAAAGGCATATTGTACATTTGATTTGCAGTGTAATATATATGCGACGTAAACACATCACGAGAGACGATGCTCTCGTCTCGCGCGCAAAGTAGCCATTTTTGCGAGTCCCTAGCAATGGAAGATGCCTTTCTGGGCGTTTTACAGCCTGAGTTTTTGGGGGTGTCCGATGCACGGGCAACGTTTGACCAACTCCGATACCCAAAACTTACTGTACGGGATGTCGATTTTTTTGAATCTCTGTCCAATCTGCGCCGCTGCTACCAATGTGGGTTCATGGCCGGCAAAGACGAGTTCCCGCCCAAACACTGGTGTGGAGGATGCAAGTCAATTGCGTTTTGTAGTAAAATGTGTTATTCGATGTGCTGGAACAGGGGGCATCACAAAACATGCACGCGGAGCGACCGCTATCGGCTTGTGCATTCCATTGTCGACAAGTGTGTAAATAGCTACTTACTTTTGAATCAAACTGGAGACTTTCAAGCGCACATGCGTAAGCATTTTATCAAGTCTCGCTTGTTCTTGGTTCTGGGTGGAGAAGATAAAATCTTGACATTTATTCCAATCAAACGTAAGTTAATCTCTTGTTTTCCTATCCCTGATGCATCTAAAGAAGAAATTAAACAACGACTCAATGAAAATGACCGCATTCAACTCATCGTGACACTTCAAAGCGATGCTGACATTGAATTCGTCATATCACAGGCGTGAATTTTGACAATTTCAGCTTTATTCCTTATAAAATTGCACAGGGGCGTGGGCCTCGTGTTAAATTGTGGCTAAATCAAAAGCATGGGTCGGCTCTTTCTGCAGCCGCTCCGATTGGTTTTACCAATAAACACATGTTCTCTCTCTCTCACTTTTACCACATCGTCTTGTTTAAATCGCACATCTCCATGTAATCGTCAAATGACACCTCATTTTGTGTCATCAAACAAGGCTTGACCTTGAAGGACATCGACTTCATCATTACACCCGTGCCAACGGGAACACCGTTTTCAAAACGCCCAAACCATGCTGAAATTGGCTCCTGTGCATTCATAAGCAACCCTTCCCCGTGAAAAAAATGGTCCTTGTTTACGCTGCCCCAATAAATAACGCCGGGTTGTAGCAGAAAGGCTGTATTTGTTTTAATGTCACTGATCCCATCCACGCACTCCGGGTCTTGAAGGAACAACTTGATCATGTTGTCGTTGAATTCCACCTCAAATATGTCATCATCGGTAATCGGTGTCTCGCGCTCCTGTCGCTTCTCACATTTCGCCGGTGACTTGTCCTGTAGATTCAAAGCATCCATCGCGCGTGTCATGTCCTCGTCTTGCATGGTGTGGTGGTGAAGAAAAAACCTTGAACTGATTAAGTCCTGTGGTTCTTTTTATGAATTCTTTTTTAAGTTTTTTTTCTATTTAATTAAAGTTTTTTTATTGTTGGTACAAGATGTAAAAAATTTGTTCAAAATTTTTTTAGAGTATGCGTTTTTGATTCTTTACCCCTCGCAGTGCCCCTTCATTGGCCCTCCATCGCCCCCTTCATCGTCCCATACGCAACAATATGAACCGTTGATTTTTTAGTAAAGTATTTTTTATTTTTTCAAATTCACACGTGCTGTAAAAACTTTGTCTAAAAAAACTTTGTCTAAAAAAACTTTTTTAGTATAAGTCACTGTCGCAGAAAAAAGATGTCAAGTCAAACTCAGCTTGCTCTGCAAAGCATGTCCACCGAGCAAATACAAATGCAATATGCGTTGGACGCATTCCGACGCAAATATGGCGATCCCAGTGACGATAATGTGTCTATGTCATGGTCAGAATTGCACAAAAACGATATTTTGAAAGAGTATTTGGAGTTGGAGAAAGCAAACC
>MDTA01105387.1_pt1 | contig 11562 bp, 9 predicted proteins | sample 811151 | NCBI WGS metagenome assembly MDTA01 (sample SAMN05326648, study PRJNA326480) | marine metagenome | isolation source: seawater | place: Indian Ocean: South | collected 2010 | reverse complement strand
TAGATATAATGCTTGGCAGGCTAGACATGTTCTTTCTGCAGGGGTACACGGAATACTAAATACTCATGCAAGAACGGCAGAAGCAGTAAAAGCATTTGTTCAGGTAACAAGATATCCTTTTCAAACATTATCAAGAAATATCATTGGAGAAGGACTAAGAGGGGCAGGGGGGCAAAAACCGGCAAATGATATATGGGGGCTTTCAACCGCTGAGTATGCTCATAAGTGTGATCCTTGGCCTTTAAATCCTGATGGAGAGTTAATATTAGGGCTAAAAATAGAAGATAGACATTGCTTGAATAATGTTGATGACATTGCACAGGTTCCAGGCATTGCATTTGCTGAGTGGGGCCCTGGAGATATGGGTATGTCTTTTGGCCAGCCAGATGCTCATGATCCACCTTATCCAGAAATAATGAATGATGCAAGAAATAAAATACAGAATGCTTTGGAAAAAAATGGTATTAATTTTTATTCTAGCTGGCTTGATGAAAGTTTAAACGATGAAGAGAGATTAGACTACATATTAGATGTATTAAGATGTAAAATGACCGGGTCGCCTACAAAAGAGTATGCAGAATATGGTAGAAAAAAAACAGGTAGAAAGATGAATTCTTAGTTAGTTTCGACCTAAGTAAAACACTAAATAATGGAAAATGCACCTAACTCATTAATTTATTTATTCCAAAATAAAGTTTATAGAAAATTGTGGGGGATAGGTTTTGTTCAGGCAATAATGCGCTGGATGGAACTAACTGCCCTAGGAATATTTGTTTTTCAAATAACTGAATCACCTTTCTGGGTAGCTATGGTAGGTTTTTCACACATTTTACCATTATTTTTATTTGGTTCATTATTGGGACTTTTTTCAGAAAAATATCAAAGAAAAAAAATTATTTTTTTATCTTATTTTGGTCTTTCAGTAATTAACTTATTATTATTTTTATTAGCATTGTTTGAATTTCTTGAACTATGGCACATATTACTTGGAACTTTTTTTTCAGGAATAATATGGGCAGAAGATTTTCCTGCAAGAATGGGTCTAATATCAGATGAGATAAAAGAGTCAATTCTATCAAAAGCGGTTGGCTTAGATCTTACTACGAGTAATATATGTAGAATTATTGGGCCATTTGTTGCTGGTATATATATGTCATCTATAGGTATAGAAGCCGTATATATATCAGGCGTAATACTTATGTTAGCTGGATCTCTAATTGCATATAAAATAAAAGAATCTAATAGTAGTAATGAGCATACAAATGATAAATTGAGTAGTTATTTTTCTAATATTTTTGAAGGTCTAAAATATATAAGATCAAATAATATAATTTTCCCTACATTGATTATCACAGTAGTAATGAATATTTTTGCATTTTCTTATAGAAATATGGTTCCAGTTATTGGAGCTGAAAGTTTATTAATCACTCCTTTTTTAGTAGGCGTTTTACTATCTTTTGAGGGTGTAGGTGCTACTATCTCTTCATTTATAATATCTTTAAAATTAAATATTCATTTATCTAATAGATTTTATTTTTATGGTTCTATCATATTTTTAATAATGATATTTCTATTGGGTATCAATGATATATTTATATTGGCAATAATTTTCCTGTTTATAGCTGGGATGTCTATGGCAAGTTTTGGGATAACACAAAAGCTAATCATTATTTCAAACTCAGATAAAGCTCATAGAGGAAGAGTATTAGGGGTATTAGCGGCATCAATTGGCACAGCACCTTTAGGTGCAATGCTTTTAGGCTTTACAGCCTCAATATTTAATGCAAATTTAGCTTTAGTTATTTTTTCTATTTTAGGACTTTTACTTTGTTTAGTCGTAATTATTAAGTATCGGATGTTTTTATCTAGAGATAATTCTGTAAAAAGATAATAAAATATTTATATGAAAAAAAATAAATATTCCCTAATTGCTTTAGATATTGATGGAACGATGGTGGGTGATAACAAAAAACTTTCCCAAAGACTAAAAACTGCAATTAAAAAAATTCAGCAAATAGGCGCTACCGTTTCTATCGCTACAGGAAGACCTTTTAGTTCTGCGAAAAAGTTTTCAAGTTTGTCAGGTTGTAATGGACCATTAATATGTTTCCAAGGTGCTATGACCTATGACCTAACTCAAGAAAAAATACTTAGATATTTAAAGTTAGATAATAAAATTGTAAGTAAAACGCTTGATTATTTTTTTCAAAAAGAGATTGAAGTCATGCTATTTTATGATGATATGATATCCTCAAATAATTTATCTGGATGGTCTAAGAATTACGCTGAAAGAAATGAAATTAAGTTTATAGAATCAAAAGATTTAAATTGCTATAAAGGCGCAAGTCCTGTAGCAATTATCGGTGTTTCTGAACCTGAAACTGTTGCAAATCTTGTTTGTGATTTGAAGTTAAAATTAAAGGATAATGCATTAGTTACTCATTCATTACCAATGCTTTGTGAAATAGAACATTTAAATGCCGGTAAGGATAAGGCTTTACAAGAATTATTAAAGAGTTATAAAATCGATAAATCTAATGTTGTAGCTGTAGGTGATGGTAAAGGTGATCAAAATATGATAGTTTGGGCTGGCTTAGGAGTAGGCATAGAAAATGGTCATAAAGATGTTGTTAAATCATCTGATTTACTCATACCGCCTCCTGAAGAGGAAGGATTAGCTTCTTTTTTAGAAAATCTTTATGAAAATAATCTTACCATTTAGATATAAATGATTTAGGAATTTTATGGTTAAGAAAAAAGACATAATAGTTTTAGGTTCATTAAATATGGATTTAGTTGTAAATACATCGAAGTTTCCTAATTTAGGTGAGACCATAGTTTGCGATAAGTTTTACACTGCTCCTGGAGGTAAAGGAGGCAATCAAGCTGTTGCAGCTGCAAGGCTAGCTAGTCAAGAATATAAAGTAAAGTTTATAGGTAGAGTTGGTAAAGATATTTTTGGTGAAGAAATTCTTAAAAACTTAAAGAGAGAAAATATTGATACTTCTTTTGTAAAAATTACAAATAATATATCAACTGGGATTGCTTCAATTTTTATAATGCCAGATGGAGAAAATTCAGTAAATGCGGTTTATGGGGCTAACTATGAAATTGATAAGTCTCAAATAAACGATTTTGAAAAAAATTCTGATAATGCAGGTGTTTTATTACTACAACAAGAAATACCTGACACAATCATAAGATTAATTTTGAAAACGGCTTATAAAAAACAAATACCAGTAATTTTAGATCCTGCGCCTTATAATGAAAACCTAGTTAAGTTCTATAAAAATATAAATATTATCACTCCAAATGAGATTGAAGCATCTAGCATCAGTAACACTGAAGTTAAAGATATACCGTCCGCAAAAAAAGCAGCAAGATATATAAGAAATCTTGGATGTAATAACGTGATTATTACTTTGGGTTCAAAAGGAATTTGGGTTGAAGCAGAAAATATTTCAGAACATGTTAAGAGTTATGAAGTTAAGTCAAAATCATCCGTTGCAGCAGGAGATGCTTTTAATGGAGCGCTAGCATATGGAGTTGTAAAAAATAAAAACCTTCAAGATTCCATAGAGATAGCTATTGCCACATCTTCTATATCTGTAACTCGCGAAGGTGCTCAGAACTCTATGCCTACAATAAAAGAAGTTGTTAAGTTTGTAAACTCTTATGATAAATAAACTTATATTTTAGGGGGGTCGCCGTTTATATCTTCTATTTTATTTATTCCAGCGATTTTCATTAAATTAATTAGACCATTATTTATTTTTGAAGGTAATGATGGCCCTTGATATACTAGTGACGTATAAATTTGCCCAGATTTTGCTCCACTAGCTAATACTTTCCAAAGATCATTAGCTGAAGATATTCCGCCGCATGCGATTATATCAGCATAGCCATTATTTATAGCTTGAACTTGTCTGAGCATTTTTAGAGTATCTGGAAAAATTGGCTCTCCGCTATATCCACCTCTACCAACTTTTATACTTTTTGATTCTTTTGGGTGGCTGTTTGAAATAACCATCCCTTCAACATTTGTAATTAATGATGTTTCTATCAACTTTAGAATTTCTTTTTTATTATCAAGGGAATTATTCCAAGGTGGGAACTTAATTATTATTGGTTTATCTGTAATTTTTTTTACTGATTCAATTAGTCCCCTTAGCCTTGAAGGTTCTTGAAAAACTTTTAATCCTGATGTGTTAGGACTGCTAATATTTATCTCAAAGGCAGAAATAAGATCTTTTGATAATTCGATACATTCTATTATCTCATCCTCAATTGTTCCAGAAACGCTTAGTATAATTCGTTTTTTAATACTTTGATACTTTTTTAGATTTTTTACTGAATATTCAATACCTTTGCCCGGGAATCCTAAAGCATTAATTATAGCTTTATCTTTTGTGATTCTTATAACTCTTGGCTTTGGGTTTCCTGGTCTAGAAGTTAGAGTTACTGTACCTCCTGTAACAAAGCCAAATCCTAACTTTATAACATTATTTAATATATTGCAGTCTTTATCAAATCCAGCAGCTAGTGCTAGAGGAGAAGGATAAGTATTGCCGAATAGTTTTGTCTCGAGTAATTTATTTCCAGCAGATTTGTTGATATTAAATAAATTCCATATATATGGAATTCTCAAAGATAGTTCAGTTACCCTGTGAGCCAACTCAGGCTCTAGACTAAATATTAATGGCCTTATGGTATAGTTATATAAATTCGTTATTTTCTCCTAAATTAATATAATAATAATTTATTGATTATTGTATTATTATATTCAACAAATTATAAACTTATAAGTAATAAAAATGTCTCTGGAATACAAGATTGGTGATTCATTACATCCTAAGGGTCATGCGATAGTATATTTTATTGATACTGTTGATAGTAATAAAGTATCTGCTTCTTACATAATTCTACTGCCTATAACTGTAGATATTTCTAAGTACGTACCTCCTTTTCTGTCTAATCAAGTTGATAATTTATCAAGTAAGGATATGTCTTCATTTTCTTTCCCCCCTGCTCCTGAGATTGTTGATTCTGAAGATTGGATTAGCGAAACTGCAAAAAAAAGAGATGACGACCTAATATTTGGAGGGTTTCACAATCTTTCAGATGTAACTAATCTTATGAATGAAGTTGCCAAAATCTTAGATGTTTACTCTGAATCATACGATAAAAATCACCAAAATGATGAAAAAAATATTACAGGAAATCAATTGGATGATGTGAATGATGTTGTTTATAGTATGATGTCTGAAGCTGATTTATTATCAGAACTGACTATCATAATTGGTAGATTCCAGTATCAAGTTTCGGGAAATGATCAAGACGGAATTAAGGAAAGCGAAGCTAAAATTTTATCAATAGGAAAACAACTTCCTGAAAACAGAAATGTGGATTTATTGATAAAGGTTTGTAAGAATCCTGGAGAAAAATATATAAATTTAGCACGATTATACCTAGATAGAATTTATGCAATGTATAGAGAAGAATATGAAAAGATTAAATTGCTAGAAAAAGAAATTATTGCCGCAGAAAAAGATTTAAGATTATCTTGAATCTCATACTTAACTTTTTTTCTCATACTTTTGAGTCATTGAGATTTAAGAATTTCAGAATGCTTTGGTTTGGTGTGGTTTTTGGTATGGCTGGAATACAAATGCAGATGGTTATTAGAGGCATTTATGTATATGACCTAACGGGGAGTGCGTTTCTGACAGGATTTGTTGGGATGGGTTTTGCTCCAAGCTTATTCTTTGTTTCAATTTATGGAGGAGTCATAAGTGACAGATTAGAAAGAAGATTGATTATTCAGATTGCACAGACAGCTAATGCTCTTTTAGCTGCTTCAATAGGTTTTTTAATTTTTTTTGAATTAATATTATGGTGGCATTTACTTATAGTATCTATTGTTCAAGGGGCTATGTTCTCAATAATGATGCCAGCAAGGCAGGCAGCTATATCAACAATAGTTGATCAAAAAAGCCTGCCAAATGCTTATGCATTGAATGCTATGGCTATGAGTTTGATGGGTTTATTGTCGCCTGCTTTAGCTGGTTTTTTATATGAGTGGATAAATCCTTATGGTGTTTATTTTGTAACCTCGTTAGTTTTAATGAGTGCTGTTTTTTTTACATCTTTAGTGCCTAAAATGTATCCTAAGCAAATAGAACATAAAAAAGTATTACGAGAATTTTTTGATGGAGTGTCTTATTTAGCTTCAAACAAGGTAATATATTTCATATTGCTTTATAGCGTTGTTGTAGCATTGCTTACAATGCCATTTAGGATGTTAATTCAGGTTTTTGCAAAAGATGTATATGGGTCATTACCTTCTGAAGTAGGTATGCTTATGACCTCTATTGCAATAGGTGGGATTATAGGATCAATATTAATTGCAAACTTAAGGAAAGGAAATCATAGAGGAGTTTTGCTCATAGTTGGGGCTGTGGTTTCAGGTTTGGCGCTAATCTTAATATCTTCTGTGCCTTACTATATAGCTGGAGTATTTGCTCTAATAGGTATAGGTCTTGGGGAACAAGCTAGATGGGCTCTTGGGCAAAGTTTAGTTATGGAGAATTCCAAGGAAGAATACAGGGGTAGAATGATGAGTTTGCTAATGATGACATTTGGATTGATGCCCTTAGGGATGCTACCCTTAGGTTTAGCTATAAGCGCGCTTGGAGCACAAGTACCAGTATTCATTTCTGGTGTGTTTTTATTGGCTTTTTCACTATTTATATTTATTTTTTCAGGTACTATTAGAAGGATTTCATAAACAAAAAAATTCTATTGTTAAAAAGTTATTCATATAGAACCTTTTCTTCTTTATCAGTTCCAGCTTATAGAAATTTGTGGCTAGGGCTATTATTTCTTATGGCCGGAATAAGTATACAAATTTTAGCAAGAGGTTACTTGACATGGGATCTGTCAAAATCTCCAGTAGCAGTTGTATTAGTGGGGTCGGGATTTGCGCCTCCTATATTACTGTTCTAAATTTTTGGTGGTGCAGTTGCTGATAGATTATCACTGAGGAAAATTATTCAATATGGGCAACTAGGGGTAACTCTAATTGCTTTATTTATAGGTTTTTCTATAGCTTTTGAAGTCATAACTATTTATCACTTAGTTGTATCATCGTTGTTACAAGGGACTATTTGGGCATTCTTAATGCCAGCAAGACAAGCAATTATCCCCGAGCTTGTAGATGATGAGCATATTACTAATGCTACAGCTCTAAATGCATCAGGAATGTCATTGATGTCATTTTTGGCTCCAGGAATTGGAGGCTTGGTTTATGGCTATTTTGGTGCGGCCGTAACATATTATATAATTGCAGGTTTTGCTTTTCTTGCATTTCTGATGACTGGATTTGTACCTTCAGTGAGAAAAAAAATACCAAAAAAGAATTTTTTTAAAGATATAAAAGAAGGTTTTGGCTATGTAGCTAAAAATAGAACAGTTCTATATCTTTTAGTTGTAGCACTGAGTACAGCTTTATTATCTATGCCGTATAGAACTCTTTTACCAGTACAAATTGAAGAAGTTTTTAATAAAGAAGTAGAAGCTTTGGGGCTTTTATTAAGTGTAATTGGAGTCGGCGCTTTGATTGGAACTCTGTTTATAGCAGGTCTAAGTAAAAAAGATAAACGTGGTTGGGTACTAATTTTTACTAGTATTTTATCAGGATTTACAATTATGATATCTGGATTAAATTCATCTTATTTATTGGCTATTATTTTAATGCTTTTTCTAGGTCTAGGCGACTCAGGAAGAAGAGCATTAAACATTTCACTTATATTAGAAAATACAGATGATGAATACAGGGGAAGAGTTATGGGGCTGTATACAATTAATTTTGGTCTTATACCCTTAGGTGCGATTCCCTTAGGTTTCATAGCTGACATTTTAGGTATTCAACAGGCTTATTTTTTTGCAGGATTATTATTAATTATTTTTGCTTTGGGTTATACAATATTTACGACTAAAATTAGAAAATTATAATATGAAAATCAATGTACTTAATGAAAATTTATCATCAAGGATAGCTGCTGGAGAGGTAGTAGAAAGACCATTCTCTGTAGTTAAGGAATTAGTTGAAAATTCAATTGACGCTAATTCTACTAAAATTATTATAGAAATAGAAAATGGAGGGTTGGTGCTTATAAGGGTTACTGATAATGGCGATGGAATATCAAGTTCGGATTTACCTATAGCTTTTGAGAGATTTGCAACTTCTAAAATAGATAATTCATCAGACTTGACATCTATTCAGACACTAGGTTTTAGAGGAGAAGCATTACCTTCAATAGCTTCTGTTTCGATAATAAATGCTATTTCAAAAATAAAAAATGAGAAAATGGGTTCTGTTTTTGAGAGTGAATTTTTGAATGAAAAAAAAATAAAAAGTATTGCATGTAATATTGGTACATCTATTTCAGTAATGAAATTATTTAGAAATGTACCAGCTCGTCTTAAATTTATAAAAAGTGCAAATTCAGAAGTATTAAAAATTCACAATCTAATTAATTATTTTAGTCTTGTATACCCGCATATAGATTTTCAACTTATTACAGATGGAAAATTGAAACTAGATACTAGTGGGTCAAATGATATTTTAGATATCTATAAAATGATTTATGGTATTTATTCTAAGAATAATTTACTTCTAATTGATGATGAAGATGAAAATTCTAATTATAAAATTAACGGCTTGATAGGATCACCTTCTATATATAAATCAAATAGAAATTATTTAATCTTGTCTGTTAATGGAAGAATTATAGATTCGAAAAAATTAAAGTATGCTGTAGAAAGATCATATGCTGGACTTTTGCCTCAGAGAAAATTTCCTATTGGAATTATAAGAATAACAGCCCCTTTAAGTGAAGTGGATCCAAATGTGCATCCCAATAAAGCAGAAGTTCGATTCATAAATGAGGATTATGTTTTTTCTATGATTCAAAAAAATATTAGAAACACTATAAGTTTAAAATCTCCTGTGAAACTAGTTAGACAAAATGAAAAAAATGTATATGATTCTCAAAAAAATATAAATTTGTTTTCATCAGAAAAATCAGACTTTATTGAAAAAAAATTTCAAGGATTAGAAGATATTATTTACTCGGAAAAAGAATATTCTAAAACTATGAAAAATACTATTCCTATTCTTAGAGTTATTGGGCAATTTTCAAAAAAATATATAGCTTGTGAAGGTCCCGATGGTTTATACATTATAGATCAACATGCAGCTCATGAAAGGGTAAAATATGAGCAAATTTTTACTGATTTATCAAAGGAAAAACATCTATCTTCACAGCCTTTATTGGACCCCTTAATAATTGAGGTAAATAACGATACTGCAAGTATCTTGAGCGAATATAAAAAGGAATTAAGTAATTGTGGCTGGCAGGTTGATGCATTTGGTACTACATCCTTAGCTATAAGGGAAGTTCCAAGTATAATTACAAAAAATAATATAAGTTTGGCCAACGGTAATATTCAAAGTATCTTTCAAAATTTATTAGATGAAATTATAGTTTTGACAGACGGCGATTTATGGCTTGATAAAATAGTCGCATCTTTGTCATGTCATTCAGCCGTAAGAGCTGGCCAGGCTTTATCGATAGATGAGCAGAAAAATATAATAAAAATGCTTGAAAAATGTGATTCTCCTCAAACATGTCCGCATGGAAGACCAACAGTTATGCAACTTGAAAACGAAATGCTTGATACAGAATTTCTTAGAAAATAATTATAAAATTTTCCTGCCAGGAACTTCATGTATAAAAGAATAGATAACATTTTTTGAACCACCACAAACAAACACTTCGTCTAGGTTTTTACCGCCAAATGCTATATTTGAAGGACTCCAATCTGGTATATGATATAAATTCTTCATTTTTCCTTTTTGATCTAGATAGCATATTGATCTTATTCCAGGTAAAGTTTGGAGTATATCGCCATTTGAATCAATAGCTAGGCCATCAGGATGTCCTGGGTCTCTAAATCTTCTAATCAATTTTTGATCTAATAAATTACCTTCTTCGTCAATTAAGAAAGATACTAATCTATTTGCCCGGCTTTCAGAAACAAAGACATTTTTTTTGTCATTAGATAACTCAATACCATTTGGATATGCAAGATCATTGGCAAAAACTTTTACTTTACCTGATACTTGCTCAGCGCTGTATATTGGACTTATAGAAGGGTCTGGTAATGGTTTTCTAACAGGGTCTGTAAATAACAAGTTGCCATTGGGCAGAAAGCATAAATCATTTGGCCCTCCTAGCCTTGATCCATCGTATTCATCAACAAAAACATCAAATTTACCATTTCTCATTTTGAGAATTGCCTTATGTCCAGCATCAGCAATAAATAATTCACCATTTGAATTAAAAGCTAGCCCATTAGGTCTACCATTTGTTTTTCCTATGGATGAAACCTTGTTTTGGTTGTCAATCATATAAATATTGGACTCTTCGGCACTAACAAAGTAAATATTTCCATCAGGTCCAAGAACAGGACCTTCAGGATTGATAATACCTTCAGTAATAATTCTAAATTTTTTCGGTTTGTTTTCTAAGTTTTTACTCATAATAAAATTGCAAATATTTTTCAAGAAGCTACAATTAATTATAAGCAGATTTTTATTTTTTTCAAAAATTCGCTAAGAGTAATACATGTCATATTTAAAAACATTGTCCGAGAATTTTAAGGTTTATTCTGAAGCAATAAAACTTGAGCATTCTATTTTTGCTCTTCCCTTTGCCTTGCTAACGCTTTTTATCGTTTCCGAAGGGAGTCCAAATTTTGCTACCTTTTTCTGGATAATGATTGCTATGGTATCTATGAGAACATTTGGCATGGGTACAAATCGCATAATCGATAAAGAAATAGATTCCAAAAATCCCAGGACGAGTAACCGAGCATTGCCTAAGGGCTTAATAAGCCTAAATCAAATGTTATTTTTCACAAGTCTCAGTTTGATTTTATTTGTAATAGCAGTTTTTAATTTGCATTCTTCAGCGGTGAAATATTCACCAATACCCATTGCTGTAATGATTATTTATCCATACCTTAAGAGATTTACATGGTTAGCACATTTTGGTCTAGGAATCGTGTATTTAATAGTCCCGTCGGCTGTTGAAGTGGCTATAAATGGTAATATTTCACCTGGGATATTATTTTTAGGGATTGGGGCAATGTTATGGGTTGTAGGCTTCGATATTTTATATGCCATTAATGATCTTGAAGTTGATATCAAGCAAAATATATACTCTATACCTGCAAAATTTGGGATAAAAAAATCTTTGAATATTTCAAGAGTATGTCATGCTATTTCAGTGGCAATGTTGTTTTTAGCGGGCATAGTATTAGGAGCAGGCTTATTATTTTTTATTGGTGTAATCTGCACAAAAATTTTACTAATTTATGAACAATCACTTATTTCGCATAAAAATTTAAAGAAATTAAACATGGCATTTTTTACAATGAATGGTGTGATATCTTTTGTTTTTGGTATTTTTGTAATTCTAGGAGAAGTACTTAACT
>MDTA01063660.1_pt1 | contig 11564 bp, 8 predicted proteins | sample 811151 | NCBI WGS metagenome assembly MDTA01 (sample SAMN05326648, study PRJNA326480) | marine metagenome | isolation source: seawater | place: Indian Ocean: South | collected 2010 | reverse complement strand
TCTTAAAGCGCTACTAGAAAGTAATGATAAAAATACAGCAGCTACTACATCCCAAATAGGCTCTACATTGGGAAATCCAAAATTCCAAAGAATAACTAACAATAGCCAAAATGAAAAAATATAAAGATTTATCATTATCTATATTTTTTTTCAATTGTTTTAATAATATCTTTTATACTTTGAGCTTTATCTTTTGAAATGACAAGAGTAACATCATCAGTGCTAATGATTACCATGTTATTTGTATTTGACACAACGGTTAAGCCCTTGTTTCCATAGATTAAATTTCCACTTGATTCATGAATAATATTATTTCCCAAAGAAACATTATCTTGATTGTTTTTTGACAAATAATCATACATTGTATCCCACGATCCTACATCGCTCCAGTCAAATTGAGATTTAAACATATAAATATCTTTACTATTCTCTAAAATGCCGTGATCAAAACTAATTGGCACTATCTGGTTCCAATTATTAAGTGAAATCGCTTTCTTTTCAGCCAACTCAATTAGTTTATCATACAAATCAGGTAATAAGTATTTAAACTGATTCAACATGAAAGCTGATTTGAAAATGAATACACCTGAATTCCAATAATAACGATTATCTTGAATAAATATTTTTGCTTTATCTAAATTTGGCTTTTCAACAAACTTTGATACTTTAAAAAAATTTTTCTTTTTATTATTTGTTACTTGAATATATCCATAAGCAGTTGATGGTTTAGAGGTTTGAATCCCCAAAACAAGTATTCCTTCATATTGATCTAAAAAATCATAGGAATCAAATATTGCCTTTTTAAATTGATCTGTATTTGAAATATAGTGATCAGATGGGTATACTGAGATTACTGCTGTAGGATCTATTTGATTTATAATTGCTGTAGCAATACCAATTGCTGGTGCAGTATTCTTTGCAGAAGGTTCAATTATAAAATTATTCTTATTAAGTTCAGGTATTTCCTTTGAAATTTTATTTGCTAAAAATTGATTTGATACAATAAATATATTTTCTAATAAGCTGAAGCTTTTTATCCTATCAACAGTCAATCTGATTAATGACTTTTCATGGATAAGGCTAAGTAGTTGTTTAGGTTTTGAAAGTCTGCTCAAAGGCCAGAATCGCTGCCCACTGCCTCCTGCTATAACAATATGAAAATGATTATTCTTCAAAAATTAATTTTATATCTTTAATTACCCAATGATTCCTAACTTCAATAATATTATCGTAAATTAAAAAATTTGCGGCTCTATTATAAGGAATAATTGTTCCCGAATAATATTCATCTGAAAAATCAACAATTTTCTCAAAAACAATTATTTTATATTTTCCTTCTGGAATATAATCAAAACTAAATTTATTATTTGATGTAGTTATTAAGTAGCCAGCATTTGATGGTGAAAATAATTTAACAACCAATTCTTTATTGCCACTATAATCAATTTCTCCCAATACACTTCCACCAATTAATCTTGTTCTTTTTCCTAAAGATACACCTGCCATTTCTGAAGAAAAAATATTGTTATTGAAGTCCATGATATTTGAACCATTTACAAATAAAGTATCATCATCCATAAATGAATACTCTGCTTCAATCTGATTATAGCTATTGATTTTAGCAGCCACATAATTAAAAATACCATTATCATTAATAGCAAGAACTGAATCTGGTTTTAATAAAAAAATTGGTTCAGAAAAATCAATCTGAATATTTTCTTTATTAATTTTATATGATTCTATTGATGGTGGTATTGAATCAACTACAAATTGATTTATAATAAAATAATCTGAAATATAATATTTTTCAATATTATTATATTTTTCAATATTAAAAAAAATTGAATCGCCAACACTATTATCATCCATATAAAAAAAATCTGACTTATTATTATCATAAAAAATTTCAAGGAAGTTATTATTTATCATTCTAATGTCTTTAGTTTTCAATTTTTGAACTGGATTTGAAATTAGCAAGTTCACCTTAGTTTTATTTCTACCTTTTTGATTCATTGGCAATGATGATACATAATCTGATTTAGATAAAGAATATTCATGATTGTAGATTGAATTCGGAGTAGAAATATTTCCACTAGATGCAACTACAATATACTTATCATTATCAATGTTGTTGAACTGAAAGTGGCCATTGATATCTGAATCTACTTTTCTATAATAATTTATTTTTTTATGTATGTTAAGATCTGTAAAATTTCTTTCTATAGGGAATTTATACAAGTAAACTTTAAATATTTTTGTGGTATCTATCTCATTTAAAACTCCATCAATATAGTAATCAGGAACTTTACCTTCCGTAGAGTATACAATATTTAAAGAGCTAGATATTGAATTGTTTTGATAATCAGCAAGCTCTCTATTAACATTTATGATAACTGGTTCATTCCAAAATTTATTTGGAGATATAAAAATTTTAGAACTAGAAACCCTAAAACTAACCTCATTGTTTGATTCAATTGATTTATAAACTGAAGCAGGATTAATAAATTCATCAAACTCCAACTTAATTATTTCATCTTTAGCAATTTTTGAACCATTTGGCTTAGAAATACTAACTAATTTAGGGCCAAAAACATCATCAGGGCCCCCAATGATAGGACCTTCAACTGCGCAGTGCATGAAAAATAAAAATAATATAATAAATCGTATAAGTCTCATATTCAAAAAATATTAAAATATATTATTAAAGAATTAAAAATAATTTTAAAATATATATGCAAAGTTAATAATAACATTACAGTTAAAAATTTATAAAATTTTATATGAAAAACTACTCAAACAAACTATTGCTGACTATGCCCCACATTAAAGATCCAATTTTTTCAAAAAGTGTTATATATCTTTTCAGGCATGATAAAAATGGATCAATGGGATTAATTATCAATAAACCTATGGAACAAAATCTTTTAGAACAAATAAATACGGAAGGAGGGTTGAAAGAACTTAATCAAAAATTGCAAATTTATTTTGGGGGTCCTGTAAGTATGGATATGGGCTTTGTACTTCATGACAATAAATATAAAACTCAGCATACAATGAAGCTATCTGAATCGATTTCATTAACCTCAAACGATCAAATTTTAAATGACTTAAGAGCTGGTAAGGGACCTAAAAAATATAAGTTTTCAATTGGCTACTCAGGATGGAGTAGCGGTCAGCTTGATGAAGAAATTCAGGCTGGAGATTGGATTGTATTACCAGCTAAAAATAATGTTATTTTTGATATAAATGAATCTAAAAAATGGGAAAATATCACCAAACAATACGGGTTTGAGTTCAAAGATTTAACTGGATTTTCTGGATCTGCATAATAGAATAGTCTTTAGGTTTAAACTACCCCCTGATCAACCATCGCATCAGCGACCTTGATAAATCCTCCAATATTTGCACCATTGATATAGTTTACAAAGTCTCCATTATTGCCATATTCAACACACTTAGAATGAATATTTTTCATAATACTTAATAGCTTCTCATCAACTTCTACTTTACTCCATGATAATCTTAAATTATTTTGGCTCATTTCAAGACCAGAGACAGCTACGCCGCCTGCATTGGCAGCTTTTCCGGGAGCAAATAAAATTTTATTGTTTATAAAAACTTGAATAGCATCTGCATCTGAAGGCATATTAGCTCCCTCAGCGACTGCAATACATCCATTTTTAATTAAGTTTTCAGCATCAACCCTGTTGATCTCATTCTGAGTAGCGCAAGGCAGAGCAATATCACACTTTATTGACCATGGATTTTTTGATTCATAGAATTCAACATTTTTATATTTTTCTGCAAACTCTTTTATTCTTCCTCTTTTTATGTTTTTAAGTTCCATAATAAATTTAAGCTTTTCTAAATCGATACCATCTCTATCAAAAACTGTACCCGATGAATCAGACAATGAAACTACTTTTCCACCAAGTTCTATTACTTTTTCTGCTGCATACTGGGCAACATTTCCAGATCCAGAAATTGTTACTACCTTGTTTAATAAATCTTGTTGCTTGGTTTTTAGCATTTCATTTAAGAAATATACTGTTCCATAACCAGTTGCTTCTGGCCGGATTAAACTTCCACCCCAATCAATCCCTTTGCCAGTTAAAGTCCCTGTAAACTCATTTCTGAGTCTCTTATACTGACCAAACAAAAATCCTATCTCTCTTTTACCTACACCTATATCTCCTGCAGGAACATCAGTATCAGGGCCTATATGTCTAAATAATTCAGACATAAATGACTGACAAAACTTCATAACTTCATTATCACTTTTACCCTTCGGATCAAAATCGGAACCACCTTTTCCACCTCCTAACTGTAATGAGGTGAGACTATTCTTAAAAACTTGTTCAAACCCTAAAAATTTTAGTATACCCAATCTAACAGATGGGTGGAATCTTAAGCCTCCTTTATATGGACCTAATGCAGAGTTAAACTCTACTCTGTAACCTCTATTAACTTGAACATTCCCATTGTCATCAAGCCAAGGAACTCTAAAAATAATAACCCTTTCAGGTTCAACAATTCTATCTAAAATATTTGAATTCTTATATTTTTCATTGTCATTCACTACACCCCATATTGATTCAACTACCTCAGCAACAGCCTGATGAAATTCATCTGCATGTTGATGATTCTTAATAACTTTTCCAATAAAATCTTCAGCTGTTTTATAAATCATAAAATTCTCCAATTAGTATGAAAGGCTTTTAATTTATTATGTTTTTTCAAATAAAAAATAATCGATAATTTTACACTTTCAAAGTATCTATAATGCAAGACATTTATTTTATGAAACAAAAATATTATAATCTAATTTTATCTTACCCTAAATCTACATTAGCCTTTATACTTCTAACTTCTTTTTTTGTAATGACTGGCATGTTATTTATCAAGGTTGATAATAATTTGATGAACCAGTTACCAGAAAATATAGAATCACGTACAGTCTATGATTCAATTCAGGATGAGTTTGGTGCAACTGATTTTATTTTTATTGCCATGGGAACCCCAGGAGATACAATAATCAATTTAGATTCAATTAAAGATCTTTGGTCTTTAACAAATGATCTAAATACTAATTTAGATGGAATCGAAGAAGTGATATCTCTTACAACTATCAATCAAATAGAAGGTAATGATGGTTTTATGGAGGTGAATAAATTGATTAACAACAAACTTGTAGATCTGAATCATATCAAAAAAATTAAAGTATTTCTTGAAAAAAATAATAAAACACGATCTCAACTTATTTCAAAGAACTATGACTATTTCAATATCATCGCGTCACCTAAAAACGCAGATAATCATTCAGTAATAATTAAGAATTTACATGAAATTCTAGAACCCTACAGCAGCAAATATACTTTTCGACTTGGTGGGGATGCTTTTGTAGCAGGATCAGTTACAGATGTCGTTGCAAGTGAAGTTAGAGTGTTATTTGCAATAGGCTTATTGATTATGATTTTTCTTCTATATGTTAACATTAAGCAAGTACATGGAGTTCTTTTTATTCTAGCAACTATATTTCTATCTGTTGGCTCAATGATGGGATTTATGGGCTGGATGCTTTATTTTACCAATTCAAAAATTTTTTATTTTTCACTTGCTAATACATCCATGCCAATTATATTGCTAACAATTGCGAATTCTGATGGAGTTCATGTTGTTGCAAAGTTTTTTAAAAAATATAAATTCGCAAAAGATACACGTAGTGCTGTAATGCAGACTATGAATGAGCTACATTTACCAATTTTTTTAACTTCTATTACTACCACAGCAGCTTTCTTAACCCTTATAATTTCACCAATAGCTGTAATGGCTGGATATGGAATTTCTATTGGATTTGGAATTCTTTGGGCGTGGATACTATCAATTAGCTTTTTACCTTGCATCTTAATACTTAAAAAGTGGAATAAAGATCAGATAATAAATAAAAAAAGTCATTTTTTAGAAAAATTTTCAAATGTTATTGGAATACTAATAAGTAAATATCCAAATAGAATCATTTTAATATCAGTTTGTTTAGTTTTAGTATCATTATTGGGAATCTTTTCAATAAATGTCGAGGTAAATATTGTTAAATTCTTTAAGCCAGGAAATTTTATACATGATTCCACCTCATTTATTGATGAAGATTTATCTGGGTCAATGACTCTTATTGTAAAAGCTGAGGGTGACATGGAAGATCCTGAACATCTTAAAGATATAGAAAAGTTACAAAAATATATGAAGACAAATATTCCTACTGTTTCTTCAACTATATCTATTTCAGATATAATAAAAAAAATGCATGTAGCTATTGAAAACAATAACCCTGATAAAGAAATTATACCTGATACAAAATGGAAAATTCAAAACTTATTATCTCTTTATAGTATGTCTGGAGATGAAGATGACCTATATAGTTTAATCAATCAAGAGCGCGATGCAGGTCTGATAACAGCTTTTATGAAGAGTTTTTCTACATCGGATGTAGTTAAATACTCTAGTCAAATAAATAGTTATATCAATAATGAACTAAGTCCAAAAATAAGTTTTTATCTTTCAGGAACAATGATGTTTGTCAAAGACTTTGTCAACATTGTTGTTAGATCCTCAATAATTAGTATACTTCTGTCCATTCTAATTGTTTTTATTACAAGCTTCATATTTTTTAGATCTACTCATTATGCGCTTATGTCAATTATAACTCTTTCCGTTGCTGTGATATTAAACTTTGGGCTAATGGGATTGTTTAGTGTTGACCTTAGTCATGTTACTGCCATCTTATCATCTATAATTATAGGAGTTGGAGTTGATTTCTCAATTCACTATATATGTGAATACAAGAACCAGCTAAAGAATGCAAAAAAACCAAATAAAGTATCACTAAAAACCGTTGAAAATGTTGGTTATCCAATAATTCTTGATGCTATATCAAACATGGCTTTTGGGGCACTACTTTTTTCTTCTATAATTCCAATAACTCATATAGGAGGACTAATGGTTTTTGCAATGGTATCAACTGCTTTTGGAAGCTTAACAATACTTGCATCGGTATTAGAAAAGTACACACATCAAACTGATGTTTAAAAAAAATTATAATAGTCGCTTAAATAGCTTTATTGAAAATCCTAAAAAAGCAATGTGGAGCTTATCAATTCCAAGAATGATGGGATTGGCTGTTAATAGTATATATTTAATGATAGATACTGCTTTTATTGGAAGATGGATAGGTGATGATGGCCTTGCAGGAATTGGCTATGTATTTCCGTTTGTGTTTATTATAATGGGAATAACTTTTGGGTTGGGAACCGGTACTCAAACATTAATATCTCAGCATATTGGAAGAAAAGAAAAAAAATTAGCTGAAATAGCTGCAACTCATTGTCTATTAATTGGTTTCTGCATTACACTAATAATTATAATTTTTGGTCTTTTTTTTGGAAAAAGTATTCTTGCATTCCAAGGAGCATATGGCAACACACTAGAACTTGCTCTAAATTATTTTAATATTATTGTCCTAGGATCAGTTTTTAGTATACTAAGTATTTTTTTTACTTCAATCTTAGCAGGAGAAGGAGATACCCTCCTATCATTTAAACTTTTAGGAACAGGAACTATTTTAAACATTATACTTGATCCTATTTTTATTATTTATTGGGGAATTAAGGGAGCTGCCTTGGCAACAGTAATTAGTCAAGCTATTGTATGTTTTTGTTTCATCTATCTATTATTATTTAAAAACGTAAGCTACCTTTCAATTAGTTTTAAAAATTTTAAGTATAATAGTTTGATTATTAGCAATCTATTTAATCTTGGCGTACCTCCAACAATTTCATTTTTTATAATGTCAATGGGGATGTTTACCTATAATTCGATTCTAAATGATCACGATGCCGTTGCAGCATTTCAAACAGCAGGTAGAATTGAAAATTTATTTTTTCTGCCAATTTTTGCTATATCTGGAAGTTTAAATACATTAAGTGGAATGTTTTATGGCGCTAAACGAATGGACCTAGTCAAAAATATTGTTAAATATGGAATAGTCATTTCTACTGCTATTTCAATAATGGGAAGTTTTTTTTTCTATTACCTTATGCCATTTATAATACATTTTTTCACTTCTTCTGAAAATATTGGATTTATTGCAATACAATATTTTAGAATTTTTGCATTTGCCTTCCCCTTTGTATCAATTGCAATTTGTAGTAGTAGAATAATGCAAGGTTTAGGCTATTCCATTCCAATGCTAGTTATTACTATTCTTAGAGTAATTGTAATAAGTTGTTCTCTTGCATGGTATTTTATTAATGTTCTTAATCTAGGATTTATATTTGCATGGTATGCAACTCTGATTTCCTGTATTGCATCAGCATGCTTAGGATTTGTTTGGATGATTAGAAAATATCAAATCAGAAAATTAGAAGTTGAGCTGATTTCTAAGTAACAATATTTTACATATTTATTTACAAACCTTTACAAAAATAAAGAAACAAATCATTTATTAACATTGTAAAATATATTAACAACATATCGTTTTATCCCTCCTCCTAAATAGGGATTAAGCCTCAGATTTTATCTGAGGCTTTTTTTTATATAATATTTTTTTGGAACATTGTTAAAATATAATCATATATAACTTGAAAAAAGGATTCAAATGAGAACTGTTAACATATTTTTTATTTTTATTGCATATACACTATGCGCTTCATCTAATAATGATTTCAACAAAGCTTTTATTAAAGTTTCAAAGGAAGTAAATCCTGCCGTTGTTTCCATAGTTTCTGAAACAATAGAGAAAACACGACATCAAGATTTCTTCTTTCCTCCAGGTTTTGAACAATTTTTCCCAGAGTTTAGAAATTTTCCTGAGCAACAAAGAAGAGGACAATCATTAGGGTCAGGTGTAATTGTTGATTCAAGAAATGGATATATTGTTACAAACAATCATGTTATCAATAATGCAGAGGAAATAAAGGTTATCTTGTTTGACCAAGAAGAGCTCATAGCAGAACTTGTTGGTACTGATCCATTATCTGATCTAGCTTTATTAAAAGTAGAAAGCAAATCATTAAAAGAAGTTAAATTGGGAAATTCCGATAAACTTGAAGTTGGAGAATGGGTAATAGCTATTGGCAGTCCCTTTGGTTTGCATTTAAATCACACAGTAACCGCAGGGATTGTTAGTGCTATTGGCAGAAGCCAAGTTATTTCAAAAATTAGTTTTGAAGATTTCATTCAACATGATGCTGCAATCAATCCTGGAAATTCTGGCGGTGCATTGGTCGATTTAAATGGGAATTTAATTGGGATTAACACAGCAATAGCCACTGATGGTTACTCTAAGTCTAATGCTGGAGTAGGTTTTGCTATACCAGTAAATATGGTCAAACGTATAATTGATGATTTAGTTAGCGGTGGTGATGTTAAGAGAGGATGGCTTGGAGTTTCAATTCAAGACATTGATGAGAACATGGCCAAAGCTCTTAATCTTAAAAATAAATTTGGAGCTATTGTAAACAATATCCTTGATGGTAGCCCCGCAGAAGAAGCTGGCTTAAAAGAAAGAGATATTATAATAAAAATTGGTAACAAAAAAGTTGAAAATGGTAACAAACTTAGAAATATGGTTTCTAATAAAAGACCTGGAGAAGTTGTAAGATTTAGAGTAATCAGAAATAATAAAGAACAAACGATTAAGGTAACACTTGGAGAAAGACCTTCTGAAGAAGATTTGCAGGCTTCATATTATAACAGAGAAACATCATTTGATATTCTAGGTTTAAGGGTTTCAGAATCTGACAATTTACAGGGCGTAGTTATTACTGATATAGAAAAACAATCTAACGCTGAAAAAAATTCTTTAAAGAAAAATGATCTAATTACTAGTATTGGTGACAACACGGTGAGAAATGTAGCTGAATATAATAAATACCTAAGTGATTACAGCATAGGTGATATTATACTTTTAAGAATACTAAGGAACAATAGCGTTAGATACGAAGCATTTGAAATTAAATAGGTGAGTTCCTTTAAGAACTCACCTATAATCAAAGCCAATCGAAGATTTGAGGAGTAAGCCGGGGAGTTTTACTGGCTCACAAAGTAATTTATTACTTCATAAATAATTAATTATTGATATATATCACTTTACTAAATTTCTTTATTAGCAATTACTATATTTAATAAACCAAATAGAATTAATGGTCCTCCAGCAAAAATTGCTATGTTTAAATTCTCATTAAATAGAACAAACGCAAATACTGAGGCAATAATTGGCTCCCCTAATGGAAAACATGCAACAACTGTTGGACTTATATACTTTACAGAATAATTAAATATACTATGTCCAATTACTGTTGGCACTAACCCTAATAAAAACAATAATATATACTGATTAAATGAATGTTCTATAATATTTTCCTTATTAATAAGACAAATAAATAATAAAGTAAGACTTGCTACAAAATAAAGAACCTTTGTATATGCAAATAAGCTTTCATCTTTTCTCACTTGATTAGAAATAATAAAAACAATTCCAAAAAAGAAAGAACATATGATCGCATAAATGTTGCCAACAGTAAATTGGTCACCTATATCAAAATTATTAAACACTAGAATAAATGAACCAAAAAGAATTATAAAAAGCCATCTAATTTGTTTTATAAAAACCTTTCTTTTAAAAAAGAAAACTTCAATAATAAATGTAAAGAAAGGTGCTAAAGTTCCTAAGAAAGTTGCATTTGAAATTGAAGTAAATTTTATTGCCTGAAAGAAAAAAACAAAGTGCAATCCTAAAAAAATTCCTGCTAGTATTGATTTAAGATAATTTTTTTTTTCCATATCTGATTGTCTGGAAAACTTGCTAATAAAATAGATTAAAAGTGTTGCAAAAGACATTCTCCAAAAAGATATAACTGAAGAAGAAATTTCAGTTAATGCCTTAGCAATGATCGGGGAAAAGCTAACAGCAAACATAGCAATAAATAATAAAAAAATTATCTTATTTTTATTCATTTTATATCTTTAATTGCTTCAATCAATTTATCAACATCATCTTGACTATTGTATACTTGAAAAGATAGTCGAATTAAGCTCTTATCTCTCCATTTAAATATTGGAATTTCAATCTTATATTTTTCATTCAATATATTTCTATAGCTTTCAATATCTTTTACATTGATTGGCACACTGCACATTTGCCCAATCCATTCTTCTGAACAAATACTAAAAGAGCTAAGAGCATTAATTAATTTTTCTCTTGCTAGCTTTGTTTGAATTTTGCAATTCCTAGAAACTTCTTTCCAATTATTTTTTTTTAAAAAATTAATTACCTTTGGAATAGTTAAAAATGCACCCATATCTCTTGTTCCTTGATATTGATGATAATCTAAAAAAAGAGAATGGCTTGGATTATCACTATTCCATCCCCAACTAACTATTAAAGGATCAATTTTTTTTTGAAATGATTTGTTAACATATAAAAATGAAACTCCTTTAGGACTACACATCCATTTATGGCATGCGCCAGTGTAGACATCTGGACATAGTTCTTTAATATTAAGATCAAT
>MDTA01031767.1_pt1 | contig 11565 bp, 1 predicted proteins | sample 811151 | NCBI WGS metagenome assembly MDTA01 (sample SAMN05326648, study PRJNA326480) | marine metagenome | isolation source: seawater | place: Indian Ocean: South | collected 2010 | reverse complement strand
TCAGGGAAATTAGCCCAATCTGAAGGAGCCCAAGACAAGTGAATGTAACTCATTCCTTGAGTTACAACACCAAGAGTAGTTACATCAACAGCTGCCGGTTCAGGATAAACTGAGAATGAGAATGCAGCACAATGTGCCTCATTTTGAGTAGGCTGAACACTCATGTCTACTTGATCCGTAGCACCATTCGCAGCTGAAGCATACATTAAATATTCATATCCTTCGTAGCTGTCCAAAACGCAAGTTTCAACAGTATAATCACCTGCTGGCAATTCTATATCAAAAGCTCCAGTTGGACATCCACCTGCACATGATCCTGAAGCCTCCTCAACTAACTGACCATTTACTGTTGTTGTGTAATTCATTTGGTTACCATCTAGATCAAATACTTCTCCAGATGCCACACTAATAGTTGTAACATCAGAACCTTCAGGTATATAATGAACTTGGTCATCATCTGAAGGATTACTATCATCATTTACCTCAAAACCAGACTCAACATCAGGAACGCTTGCTGCGATCGCTCTTGTATTGGGTTCAGGTAATACATAGAAGCCTCTTGCTGCAGTATTTTCTGCTCCATAATTATCTACTACAGTTAAGGTCCAAATGTTACCACCACCACCTGAGTGTCTCTGTGAATGTTCATATGCATGAGATTCAGGTCCAGGATTTATTGCCGGAGCAATTCCATTTTCATCAAATTCCCACAAGCATCCATCACTACATGGTTCACCTTCATCATATTGACCGTTCATGTTTAAGTCGTTATAAGTCATACCCATAACAGCCTCTGACCAATATCTGTCATATTCTTCACAAAGAGGATCATCAACATCACAATCAGGATCGTATGATCCACTATGAGATAATGTTACAGAAGCTCTGTTATCATCACAAAGTTGATCTTCGTATGCTACTAAATCATCACAATTATACTCATTGTCTCCATTATGAGGAACCTGCCAATATCCACCACCAACTTCGTCAGCTTGTCCTTCTGGAACTGATACTTCAGCCACAGGTGCTTCATTTGGTTCAGGTAAAATTGTGACTGTTATACTAGTCGCTACTTGGTTAGAACCATTAGCTTCATTTGTATAAAATTCATTATCTGTTACCGCTAAATCAAATGTATAGCTAGATCCATTGCCTGAGTTTGGTTCTGAGACTTCGAAGGAAACGGATGAACCATTAGTATTTGTAAATTGAGCATCTGACGCATCCTCATTTAATTCTATATCACCACTCCAACTAGCATCTAATAGATATCCTTCATGATCCGAGTATGAAGAACTTAGTGTAATGGTCATTGGTGTTCCTGATTGATCAAGACCATCAGCATCAGTACCACCTGCACTCAATCTACCAATACCATCATGAGCAGTTGTATAAGTATGATATAAATGCACATCATCACTGTTGTCGGTAACTAAACCGGTATCTGTTTCTGGCCCACTACCTTCACCGCTTGCAGATGATGCGATCACTGACTCACATTCGTTGTTATATGAACCATCATTAACACATAAATCATTGAAAACTGGATCTACGTTATCTACAGTTGTTAAACTTGTAGAGGTTGATGCACCCATACCAGCAGCATTTTCTGCTGATACTGTATATGTATATGATGTTGAAAACTGTAAGTCTGATTCAGAATCACTTTGTGAACCATCTGTTCCCGCATCACGACTACCTGTTTCCATACCACTTTCAGTTAAACCACTTGAACTTGTCGCAGTATGATAAACAGTTGCTGGATATCTCTGCTCATAAGAATTACATCTTGTCAATTCATATGATGTTGAACCAAACTGTGGTCCTGCAGATTGATCATTATAATTAATACCATCCATCGTCACGTTATCACATGAGCTATCCTCGTCAAATGAAATACTTGAGCTTGGCTTCCAATCATTTCCATTAGCATCAGCACTTGCTGAAGATGAACTTGTTAAGCCATCTGCTGCTTCAGGGACTAAGTTACCAACTATAAAATCAACGTTCACTGCCTCACCAGAATGCAAGGTCAATGGTATAACTGTTTCACCTTCGATTTTATAGTAATCATTTTCATGATCGCCACCATTAACAAGAGCATAAACAGGTACATAATTTTCACTTGCTGAAGAAATTGGCAATATACCTCCTGGGGTTATAGTAAGAGTACCTAAACCACCTGTTTCTGCAACAACAACTCCATTAAATACAGTTGTGTTATTTGAAGCATAATGTTCGTCTCTCAAAGCTCTAATATCATAGGCCCACTCTTGTCCCCAACCTGTTTCTTCAGACCAGTCATTAATAAAATAAAAGTGAATTTCATTATCTGGAGTTGGAACCATTGGTTCTGGGACATCCCAATATGCATCATAGCTATCTGAAGCTTCTGGTAAAGGAGTACCTGTACCGCCTGCATTATAAAAATCTTCACTACTTGCGTAATAGAAACCCAATCTATTATTAGAGTCTTCAATTAATTGAGTACCCAAAACAGCCATTTTTGCTGTGATATCTAATTTCCAAACTTCACCCTCAGGTGGCTCATTTGTAGTCACTGACTGTGTACTACTTTGAATTGTTCCATACTGTGAAGTACCTAATATATAAACCTCGTACTCAGACTCAGGTTGTAAGTTTGGTACGTTTATAGATGTGCTTGGAGTTGATACACCACATTGTCCATCCACACAAGCTTGATATGACCACTCTGCATCTCCGGCATAATTTTCAGCCGGATCAAAATTCACAATCATTGAATATGTTGAAGGCTCTGCACTGAAGAACAAACAACTCCCTAGTTGAACACATGCAAAGTCTAAAGTAGATCCTAAAGCTGATGCTGACCCACTACCACTTGCGTTAAAACCAGTTACTGTTACTTCATACTCTGTTCCAGCCATTAATCCATCAACAGGATCAACTTGCGAACCATCAAAATCAAAGGCTCCTGAAAAATCTGTCGCTATAGAACCTTCACCAGGAGTCAAACTATTAATAGTCATTTCTGGTAGTGGCATTGTATATTCGCATTCTGTTGAATTTGTAACTGAACCACCTTCTGCATCAACAGCACCATTATCCTCTACAACTGTAACAAAACCACTAGCGTCAGTTGTGTTTAAAAAACTATAACTTCCATCACATGAATCACCGTTACATGTAAAAGAAGAACCAGCTTCACCAGAAAAACTTAATGTAGTTGTACCGTCGGCATCATAAGAATATGAACATGCCACATCCGCTGCTAAATATGTACATCCACCGTTGTCAACAGTTCCATTAGATACAAAGTTACTTGCTAATGGATCTAAACATCCACCATACTCACACAAACTATTGTCTGCTGTTAAATAATCAGCACCAGCAGCTGAGTTCAAAGCAGTAATTGATGGATCACCACATGCTGTGAATCCAGTACATGATGCATCACTGTATCCTAAAGCATCAAATTCTAAAGCCTCTGATCCATCTGCATAAAATGCTAACTCACATCCTGCGCCAGCAGCACAATACTCTTCAGGTGGTGAAAATATAGCACCATTAGTACTACAGTCATCACCACTACCTGTTACATCTATTGATCCTCCTGATACTGAGTTGTTTGATACCAATCCTGAACTGCCTACGTTGTAATACATTTTTCCTTCACTCGCATCATAAAAATTGAATGCAACCTCAGGTGCAAATGCTGAGTTAACTGATGGATAATTTTCAACACCGATTGTATTTCCATCATTTAATTCTACAACGAATGTAACACCACCATTAACTATCGGCAGATAAGACCAACCAACACACTCGCCGTTATATGTAGCAAGCAACATATCACAATCCTCTGAATCACAATATCCAGTTGGATCGTTACCAATACTACCAGTTTCAGTACCATTGTCAAGTGATTGACCGTTCAATGTTATACTGTCAAATAATATGAAAGATTTAGTTGTTGAACCAATAGGACTACACTGTTCGCCTGGTCCATAACTGGGATAATATCCCCCAGCAAATAATCCTGCCGTCATAATACTAAGCAAGACAATCATAACTTTCTTCATTTTTCATTTCTCCTTATTTAAATTAGAAATATTTTCCATTTAAGGTTTTTGTCTCCCCTGTCCATAATCTGCTTTCATGCATATTCTCAGTTAAAAAGAATAATTCTTAAAGTAGCTACAGAAAATTTATGGTATCTAACAATTTGTAACAAACCATTTCCGAACGACAAAACTGTGATTTGATCTATGTCACTTTATTTCGCTTGAATACGACTTTGTTGTGTTAATTTCATATTTTATCCGCAATTATATGCAAATTATTACAAATTGTAAAAATCTCCATAACGATGTTAAAATCTTTACTGTACTAATTACAAGTAATTTTTTTATTTTTTTATTTTTTTACTTCATCATTATCATTTTTTTTGTAATTGTTACTTTATTATTTTTAAGGACATATATATACAAGCTAGCCGATACTTTATTATTTTCTGAATTCGTGCCATCCCATACCAGTTGGTGGTACCCGATATTGATTTTACCATCAACTAATGTCTTAACATGTCTACCCATAATATCATAGACGGATAAATTAATGTAGGTTTCTTCTGGTACAGCGAATTCTATTTGAGTTGATGGGTTAAATGGATTTGGGAAATTTTGTCCAAGTAAATACTGATCAGGGACAGCATCCATTTCGATAATATCAATAGTTCCTGTACTTATTTGATCAACCCCAAAATATGGAGAATCAAATTCTGAATCAATTCTCAGCTCTTTTTTTAATTTATTACTCCATAATCTTAATTCTATTTTATCTCCTATGCTATATCCATCGATTTCTATACCATAAGTTTTGAAGCCTCCAGATGCTATAATTAGTGTAGAGTTTGTATTTGTTATTTTTGCACCTCCAACAAACTGACCTCCAGCATAAGCGCCGATCTCATCACCAATATTAAAATTACCATTAATTTTTGTTATATTTATTGGATAAGATATGCCTGTATTAAGATGGGGATAATAGGTTGTCTTTCTTGATTCAGCCTCAAGAAGATCTTTACTAAGATCTATAAAGGAAGCCAAGGATGCTGTAGGAAAATTAAATTCAATAGAGCTATCACCCGAAAGATATACTTGATATGCATTACCAAAACTCATCTGAGTTAATGACATTTCTCCAATTGAGGGAATATAGTATTCTCCTTGATCATTTTTTACCAAAAGAATTTCATCTTCATACCCATTAAAGATTTCGGGAATAGTCATTGGTGTAAATGCAAAATATGGTAAAATATTAATTTTGTTTGGTTCTAAAATTAATGTTTCATTCATTTCAATAGGCTCTCCGTATATAGAAATATTCTGCTGTTCATTTCCTCCAATAATAACCTTATACCCTTCTAATGGATTAAGATTATTTATTTGATTAACTGAAAAACCTGGAACGTACCATTGACTATTATCATTCGAAACGGCTAAAATATCAGACCCCATCAATACAGCTTCAATATTACTTTCCTCAGGCATTACACCAAATGATACCAAGTTCTGCATTAAAGGATCTATTTCAATATTAACTGATACAATCGTAGAAACTGTAATTTGAGCTGGATAAGTCATTACTGGTACAGGGTTTTCATTCACATCAGAAAACATTACATCAAATATCTCTAAGTTTGACGTACCAGAAGAAACACCTATGAATGTCAACCTAACAATTGGTCCATCTCCTGGCTGTATTTGATCTCCAAATCCTACAAGTATTAGATCATTATCAACCTCATTAGCATCAACAATAAATCCATCTGTTCGATCTGTTGTTGATAGTTCAACAAAACTAATAAGATCAGGTGCATCATTAATATATATTTGAAAGCTACCTATGGCGATGTCGTTAATTAATGACAAATCAACTGAAAACTCCTCACCAGTATTCAACTCGGCATTTGACATCGAAAGTTCTACAGCTCCATCCGGTATAACTGTTATACTTCCAGTATTCGCAAAATATGGAATTTCTTCCCCACTGGTATTGCCAATATATACTTCCGTAAAAACGAGATTTACATTTTGCGGACTTAAAACAAAATCCGCTGAAATATCAATTTGAAGAATAGGTCCCTCTCCTTCTGGCATAGGATTGCCATTAACATCAAATCCAAGTATAATAAGGCTTCCATCCTCTTGTACATTAGCCTCTAAAAGAAACATCTCTGACCTTGAAGTCAATGAAACCTCTCCAAATGTGATTAAATTGGGTGTTGGGGTTAATGTGAATTGAAAACCTGCAACTGGCTCTTGATTATCTAACTCAATTGAAAAAGTTGTTTCACTACCAGCTGATATTTGAAAATCATTTACCTCTAGAACCGAATAACCAGCAGGATCAGGTACAGTTCCACATACTGTTTCTGTTGGATTAGACTCACCCTCTGAATATATTGCATTGACTTTATAACAATACTCTTGGTTAAAGTCAACTTGACTATCAAAATAATTGGTTTCAACGGTATAAGCTAAAAATTCGAAACCTGAATTTTGACTATCTTTATAAATATTATAACCTTCTAATCTATCTCTCATATCAACAGGTTCAAAACCTGAATTATCAATAGGAATTTTTTCAGTATAACCAATTCCATCACCATCACAATCACCTGAATCCCAATTCCATTCTTCACACAATAAATCTAATCCATATCGACCATCATCACACCATCCATCCTCAATCCAATTTATATTTTCATTCTTAAAACAAAATCCAACACAATCTATCATTCCAGGGTATCCGTCATTTGTAGTGCATTCAGATCTAATTCCTTGATTTAAACTATTTCCAGATACCACAAAGGCTCCTTGACAGTTACCATCTGGAGCATTCCAACTAAGTCCAATGTAGTCTTGCCCAACTTCTGCATCAACAGTTAAATTTTCAGCAGGACACATTGGTCCTGCATCCGGTGAATCACAAACCTCTGGCGTAGGTTGAGATGCCCCTTGATCATAATTTGCAACGATATGATAACAGTATTCTCGACCATTCTCTAACCCATCGTCAGTGTGAGAATATATATTTGGTCCTAGCTCACCTATCTGGTTTCCATCTCTAAATATTTGAAAATTTGTAAGATTTCTCTCTTCAACATCCTCAATAAAGCCATTATAATTAATACCATCTGCCAGAATCCATTCCATCTCATCAATTTGATTACCAGTTTTAGTTTCTTCGTAACGAATACTTTCAGACACATCATTTGGAGTACTAATATCAGTTAATAATGATTGTGTAACGTTAATTTCAAAGGTACCTTCATCACCACTATATCCATCTACCACAATATAATACACACCTGGATCTAAACTAATACCCCATAAACCACTCGGAGGAAATGGTGCACTGTAATCTGGACAATTTGCATAATCATCATCTACGAAATTTCCTGTTGTTGTCTCGATACATTCTTCATTTGCTGTGAATATTTCAAGTTTTGTATCGAAATCTGTTATCATACTACACAAGGTAACATCAATAACAGTTTGTGAACCGAGTGTTAACATGTATGAATAATCTGCTCCTTGGGTTCCTTGAACCAACCAATCATCTGTCATACCAATATTTGATGAAACATCATTAAATGGTAACTGTGGTATTACGGCATCTGCACACAAGTTTAATCCTGGTTCATTCCAATTTAATTCGATAAATCCATTACCCGGCGTGGTTGTTAAGCCCAAAGGTGCAGCAAGAATCCACATTCCACAAGACTCATTAGTTGGCATTGACTCTCCTGATGGGTATACTCCAGTAACAAGATAGCAGTACTCAACATCGTTTTCTGCATCACTATCAAAATATTCAGTGTTCTCAGTAAATTCTAAAAAATCTCCATTCCTGTAGATATTATAACCTAATATATTTTGCCCACCTTCCTGCCAATTCAAATGAATCTGCCCACCTTCGCCAATAACAAATAGATCAGCTGGCGCAATGCCCGTTATTGGAACTGCACATGCTTCATTAGACGGCTCTGAACTGCCTTCATCATACTCGGCATAAACATTATAACAATATTGAGTATTGTTTTGAAGATCTTGATCTAAATATGTTAGAACTGATGGTCCTGTTGTTCCAACCTCCTGATTATCTCTGAAAACTTTGTAACCAGTTAAAGCTCTATTCAATGGAGTTGTATTATTTAATGCTACACTCCATGGTTCGTTAGCATGGTTATCACCAAATTTTTGGACTTCAAAATTTTTGTTTTCTCTTATTGATTGTATAAGTCTTTGATTAAAGCCTTCTCCAAAAGCAGAATTTTGCAATACAACTGCTTCAATATTTAACTCATAATTTCCTTCTTGCCCATTCCAACCATCAACTACAATGTAATAATCTCCATATTCTAAAGTTACATTTGTTAGGGATGACTGATTTGCTGTGCAATTCCAATCGTCATCATTGTAGTAACCTGTCGTAGTCTCAATACAGTCCATATCTGCTGTAAAGATCTCTAACTTTGTATCATAATTCGTCTGATCTCCACATAGAGATACATTAATTGTTATTGGATTGGTAACTCTAAGCAAATATGATTGATCCGCTCCCTGAGAACCTTGAACTAACCAATCATCGGTCTGTCCAACGGTACTTCCTTGCACGCTATAAGGCAAAGAGGGTACCACAAAATCTGCACATGGCGGTAATGCTGTTGGCTCCTCCCAAGACAATGCTATTATTGCATCACCTTCAGTAGCTAATAAATTCATTGGTGGATCTAGCTCCCAATGTGCACACATTACATTTGTTGGCATAGATTCACCTGAAGCATAGAGAGCGGTTACGTAATAGCAATATTCTTGATATACTAATGTCTCTTGATCAAAATAATTAGTAACATTAGATGAAGCTAGATACTCATTATCTCGATATATACGATACTCTATTACTAAATCCGATCCTGCTAACCATTCAAGATCAATACCACCATTCGTACCTAATGAATATAAATCAGATGGCGCAGAACCTGTAATAGGTGTCGAGCATGTACTATTAGAGCCTTCTGACTCTCCTTCTTGGTAGAGCGCTGTAATAACATAACAATATTCGATATTATTGGTCAATCCAGTATCTAAATAACTGGTAATATCTGCACTTACATTGATTATAAATTGCTCATCCCTGTAAATATTATAGCCTAATAAATTTCTTGAATTATTTAGCTCTACAGCAGATAGATTATTAACTTCTCTTCTACTAACTATCAAATTTAAATCATTAATATTTTCAGGAGTATTTCCTCTGGTACCTATTGCATAGTTGTCATAACTAGAATTCATAATCGAGTAAACAAGTCCATTTTGCCCAAAGTCTACACTTTCTTCGACTTGAAATTCTCCCCCTGAGTGAAAAATCGTACCCCCTAAAGACAAATTATAATATCCCTCACCGGCTAAACAACAGATACCATCTCCCCATGAATCAAATATAGTAAATGTATAAACACCCGGAATTAATTCAATATCCCAACTATACATCGTAAATTGAGATATCATTTCAGTACCACCTTCTACACTCGCAACTATCTCACCTAAACTATTTTCAATTTGCCAAGATGTTTCAGTGGGGTATGTATCAGTCATAATTTCAATATTTAAAATCATTGAAGAACCAGGCATATCCCAATTCAATTCTACACTTGCATCATTCGCTTCGCTTGTTAACCCAACTGGTGTCATTAAATCCCATTGCGAACAAGCTGTATTCGATGGACCTGACTCTCCTAAATCATATATAGAAGTTACATAATAACAATAATCTGTATTATGAACAACATCATTATCGGTAAATTCTAATTCTGTAGTAGTTACAAGGAACTCACCATCTTTGTAAATATTAAATTGAGTCTGTTCATTATCCTGATGTGGTTGCCAAGATAAGTTTAACTGACCAGGTCCTGGAATTACCATTAGATTTTGAGGAGTACTTAGGACTGTTTCAATACATGCTGTGTTTGAGTAACCTGATGTACCCTCGTCATAAACTGCGGCAACGTTATAACAATATGTCTCTAAATAAGTTAATCCATCGCTATCAACCCAATTTGTTTCATCTGTTGTTCCCAACAACTGATTATCACGATATACCTCATAATTTAAAAGCTCAGTCCGAGGTATGTTACTATTGACGACACCTAAATCATATTCAACCTTGCTATTTTCTGGAATAGGATTATTTGAATTATAATATGCATCGTCAGAACAATCACCAGTGTAAGGATCAATGCAATCACCGCCATCGCAACTAAATTGATCGCAATTTAAAAATATATTCCAACTACCATCATCACACAAACCATCACCTGTCCACGACTCTACAGTTGCGGAAGATACGCATTGCATATTACAATCATAAATACAGGTTCCATAATCACATCCCTCTGTGCAGGGTTGACCTATTGCTAGAAAACCTTCCGGTGTATCCCAATCCAAAGAGACAACTAATCCATTAACAGTAGCACTCAAATTTTGAGCCACTTCGAAATATTGATCAATGGTTGTAGCACAAACTTGCTCTGAAAGATCTGATTCAACAAATAAATCATATGCAGTAATATTAAAACAATATTCGGTGAGTGTTTCAAGATCAGTAGCTAGGAATTCTGTTGTTTGTGTTTCACCAACAACTACACCGTCTTGATATATCCTGTAACCTTCAACATCTGACTCATTAGGATCTGTCCATAAAAGACTTATACTCTGATATCCTGCTGTTGCTGTTAAATTTACAGGTGAAAATATAGGGGGTGGATTCTCACCCGTAATTTCAACTGAACCACCCTGTATAATCACATCTACAGGCATCGCATTTAAGTCTGAAATAAAATAATCAGAAAAACCTAAATTTATAGTATTTGAATAAACAGAATTTGAAACAAATGTTGCCTCTAAAACAGGACCAGAACCTTCTTCTAAACCTAAACCAGTTAAATCAAAAGCAATAACAACATTTGTACTCGCATCAAAATTAACCATCATATGATCTGTTCTTTCCGTTGCCACAACATTTAATAAATCTAATTGATTTGGCGTATCATTAATTATAAATTGAAATCCTCCCAATGTGGTATTAGGATTATCAATTGATATTTCTAAATTAATTGTATCACCAGCACTTGCATTGGTACTACTTATGGACAAGTTAACTTGAGCATTAATGAGCGTTATATGAATAAATGCGATTAAAAAAAATATTCTAATTTTTTTCATAAAGATTTCCTGTGATTGAAGTAATGTATCGAATAAATAAAGGTTAATAACTATTATTTAGTTTTTTTTGGCTTATATGGAACAACTGTTGTGCTTATTTTCTGCCCGCCTCTACCTGCCATAATTGTATTAAAACTTATTTTAGTTTTATCATCTATAGACTTTAATGCCTTAAGATTTAGCGTGAAAAGAATATTTTCACTGGTTTTTTTAGACTTTGATGCTTCGATCACGGCCCCAGAAAAAGAGAATCCAAGCATTGTTCCTTTTTTTCCAGCACTCATATTAAATCCTG
>MDTA01190956.1_pt1 | contig 11566 bp, 12 predicted proteins | sample 811151 | NCBI WGS metagenome assembly MDTA01 (sample SAMN05326648, study PRJNA326480) | marine metagenome | isolation source: seawater | place: Indian Ocean: South | collected 2010 | reverse complement strand
TGTTCACAAATACTCGAAGTACCTCCACCATTTTCAATTTGTACTATTGGTTTTCTACAAAAGTAATCACCTACTCTAGTTGAGAATCTTCGATTAACATTTTTTTGATATTCCCAATATTTTAAATCATCACCATAAAATTCAGCACCAGATTGTTCAGGTGTTGGTGAGCCATTACCATTAAAATGATGTAGACTCTGTCCCCAAGTATAGGAACATCCACCAAAAACAATATTTCTAATCATTATGGTTTTGAATTTGGATTAAATTGGTCTTTGTTTGCCTTATACCATTTTAATGCATCTCTCAATCCACTTTCTAAATCGTACTTTGGTTTCCATCCCAATTTTTTTAGTTTCTCGTTTGACAATAATCTCTTTGGAATCATAGGGGCCTTGTTGTTTACGAATTCGATAGGATTGTCGTTCCCCTCTATTTCTTTGATAAGTTCTAATACTTCCATTACGGTGTATCCTTTTCCAAAACATACATTGTAGATATCGTAAGTATCTACTTTTTCTGCAACAGTTGCAAACCCACTTACCATATCATCTACATGAATGATATCTCTTACCTCAGTACCATCACCCCATAGTGGTATTGGATTCAATCCATCTGCTACCTTTCTAATATTAGCGGGTGTAACATGACACTTTTCAAAATCGTATTTATCATTTGGTCCATATGCATTTGATGGTCTTATGATTATACACTGCATTGGGTCATGTATTTGGTTTGAGAAGAATTCACAAAGTGTTTCTCCATATCTTTTCATCCAACCTACTGCTTTATAGACAGGATATATGTTTGGTGTCTGTACTTCTATATCTTCTGTACAATACTCATCACCAATATCAGGATAAGTTGTATTAGATGAAATAAAAATAAACTTACGAACTTTGTTTCTCCAACTTTGTTCCATTAAATTTGTGTTCATCTCTACATTAGGTGTAACATGAAGTAAAGGGTTTACTTTTGTATCTAATGCATTTGATGTATTTGCAGCTGCATGAAATACAACATCCACTCCTTTTGAAACTTCTTCACAAAATTCTGCAGTTCTTAAATCTCCTCTTTTGAATCCAACTCCTTTCGGAAGATTAACACAAGGTCTACTAAAAGAAGTTGCCCTTATATTTGTAAATCCATTTTCGTATAAATGTTTTATTAATCGTGAACCGATAAATCCACTTGCACCTGTAACTAATATTTTATCTTGTTTTTTCATAATGTTTATATGTTTCTTTTATTCCTTCTTCAAATCCAAGTTTTGGTAACAATCCATATTCTTCTTGTATTTCAGTACTCATCTTTCTTCTCATATCACCATTGGGTTTGGATGTATCCCAATTTATTTTTACTTCTTTACCACTTACCTTAGCAACTGTTTCAATCATCCTTTTAATTGATATCTCTTCTCCACTACCTAAATTAGTAGTAATGTGTAATTCGTTCTCTAAACAGTTTATACACCCATCAGCAACATCACCAGCATAAATGAAATCTCTTGTTGGTGTTCCATCTCCCCATGCCTCAATCTCACCATCTGATTCATAAACTTTTCTACAAGTTGCTCCGATTACAGTTGCCCCTTCACCAAAGTTATCATATTCACCAAAAATATTTGCAGGTCTTACTATTGTCCATTTATCATATCCATGTTGAACCTTAAATGCCTCTAAATACAACTCTGGTATTCTTTTACTCCAAGATGGAAACCAATCATTTGGTGATGGAAGTGTTTTCCATACTGTATCTTCTACAAATACTTCTGCAGGTTCATATACTCCTACTGAACTCATGAATACTAACCAACAATTATGTTTGTGAGAATTTTCAATTATATTTGTATTTACTTTTATTGATGGTTCTAAAAAATCTAGTGGATTTTCTTTTGCTCTGATTGGTGAACCTTTTATTCCAAACGCATTTATCACTCCATCAAACTTAATTGAGTTAAATAATACATTCACATCATCTGCATCTCTTAAATCCATAAAATCAAAAGTAAATTTATCTGAATTATCTGGTAAGTGTTGTGATTTTACTAAATCAATACCTACAACCGAATAACCTTTATCTAATAATTTATGAACTAGATGAGTTCCTACTAAACCGCTACAACCTGTTACTAAAATACTACCCATTTTCCTGTCCCATAGTGGGGATATTTTGATTTATACTTATAATAGATTACATCTTCTGGTATTTCTCTTTGAACACCACCCCATGTATCTAATGTTGGGGTATTTGTACTTACACCATTATCTTCTACGACAAAGTGAAGTGGTAAATTATAATTTCTTGCATATTTGTGTACTTCATAAAAGATTCCACTTTCAAAAGCCATATCACCTAAGAAAACCCAAACCTTATCTGAGCTATATTGTTCTTTTAATCCTTTTGCAACACCTAAGGCAATTGGTAAAGTACCAGTAACAATAGCAGATGAATAAAACTTACATTCTTTATCTACGATTGTAATAGATTTTCCATCTAATATCTTTTGTTTTAGTACTTCTGGTTCTACACCATGTAGTAATGCGTGATAGTGAGACCTCCATGTTGAAAATACCCAATCTTCAACTGCAATTTTATTAAATATTTTTATTAGTTGTTCTTCATTACCATTTGATAAGTGAACTGGTCCTCTGATTTCTCCATTTGACCAATGTGATATGATATCATCTTCGAAATCAATCAGTTCTTGAGCAGATAAGTTACTCGCAGTCCATCTATCTTCGTGATAATCTAAATTAACAATCTTTCCCATTTTTATCTCTATTTGAAATTATTGGATTAGTACAAGGCCATTCTATATTGAACTTCTCACTATTCCATTTTATTGTTTGTTGTTTATCTACATCATTAAATTCACCTTTATATGCTAATTTGTAGTAGAATATAGAATTTTTTTCCATAACATAATGACCATTAGCAAATCCTGGTGGTATCAATACTTGTGTTTGTGTTGATGGTGAAAGTATATAAGTTTCCCAACTTCCATATTGTGGATTTTTATTTATACTACCTCCTCTAACATCTAATACTACTAAATAAATTTTACCATTCATACAAGATACTAATTTCCATGTTTTATCATCCCAATGTAATCCTCTAAGAACACCTTCTTCTGATTTAGAATATCTATCGTGTTTAAATTGACAACCATCTTTTCTTTCTTCTACTGGTATCAATCTATCGTAATAATCTGAATGATATGTTGTGGATATTTCACCGCGTGATTCATGATATACTGATGGTTGTATTATCTTAACTCCACCAGTTAGTATTTCGGAACTATAAATGTGAAAATCGTTCCAACTTCTTTCTTTGTAATATATACTACGTCCTATTGCCATAACCTAAAGGAAATCCATTCCTATATTTTGAACTTAAATCTGTTATTAAAATTTTATAAGTTTTTATTAATTCTTTTATTCCATCATCTAAAGAATATTGGGGTCTCCACCCTTCTTTTTCAATTTTTTTATTTGATACTATATAATCTCTCTTATCTGGGTCCTCATAGTAATCTGAATATGTAATTGCAAAATCAGGCACATATTCTTGTATCTTTTCTACTAACTGTTGTTTGGATAAATTAGCATCAGATAAACCTACATTAAAAGTATTACCACCTAATCTCTCATAATTTTCTTTTACAAAATTAAAAGCATATGCAACATCTCTAATGTGTATATAATTTCTTACGAAGTTTTTCTCGAATATTGTTATGTATTTATCTGTTAGTGCTTTATAAACAAACTCATTCACTAATAAATCCATTCTCATTCGTGGAGATGAACCAAAGACGGTGGCAAGTCTTAATGAAATACCACCAACCTTTAAAACTTCTTTTTCAGCGTTAACTTTGGTTACACCATAATGTGAAATGGGATTAAGTGGACTTTCCTCAGTACACTCACCATTCTCTCCTATTCCATATCCACTATTTGTATTTGGGTATATTATTTTTTGACCTGGTTTTATATTATCACAAATAAACTTTACATGAGTATAGTTTATTGCTGTTGCAAGGTCTTTATCTCTTTCACATGCAGGGAATCCAACTATTGCTGCTAAAGGTATAATAACATCTGCCTCTTCAATATATGGTAATAATTTTTCGTGATTTCTAACATCACCATATACGAATTCAAAATCTCTTTTATGTGCGTAGTTAATACAAGATGTTTGATTGTACATCAAGTTATCATAGACAGTAAGTTTATTTATTTGACCTAGTTGGTATAAATAATCTATAATTACTGAACCTAAATAACCAGCCCCACCTGTTATGAGGATATTTATATAACCGTTTTTTGTAGGCATTTTACTAAGTTTTTATATCTTGGGTTTTCGTGATTAATCTTCACTAACAGTTCCCTATTATATATACATATATTTTTTATTTTTTGAATTTTTTCAAGTAGTTCATCTAATGATAATTCTGTTAATTTTTTTACCTCATCTATAACCATATCTATTCTATTCTCAAGGTTTTCTTCTTCATCATATGCCTCATCCCAAATTGAACTAAAAGTTTTAAATCCTAATGTTTTTAATTTTTTTAAAGTATATGGATTACCAATTACAAAAAATGGATGTAAGTTCATAATTGGTTTTACAGTTTTTTCTGTTATGAATAAAAAATCTTTTTCTGCATTTGTTTCACCAACTATCGTAAATAAACTTTGAACATATGGTGTATTTACTGATAAGTAATTATGAAACGCAGAGATTCTTTCTGTATCTGTTTCATCAATAAAAAGTGGATATACTTCTTTTACTGCATCATATACTTTATTACCTTTTATTGATTCTAATGCTGAACTTTTAGTTGTAAGAGATACAAATCCTTTATCTAATAATCCTTCTTGAATTAATCTTCCAACAAAATATGGTCTATGTAATCTTGATGAATTACGATTCATCATATTAAAATATTTTTTTACATCTCTATGTTCCCAATGATGTCTAATATCATATTCATAATTATCTCTGATTCTATCTTTCTTGATACCAATATCATTTGTTAAGCATTGAGTTACAAATTCACCTGCTTTAGAAATATACCATTCGTTATTAAAAAATGTAATTCTTTTATCGTTTCCAATTTTCTCTTGCATTTTCTCATCTATTGCAGATATGATTATTTTATTTTTATGATTTATTTCTTCTTCATCTAAAAATGATAACATTTTTTCAAATACTTCTTTATGCATGATATATGAACCTTCTCTTGCATCTACACAAAGGAGTCTTACATTTGGATAGTTTTTTAAAAGTTTTAAAAGTTTCAATGAAAAACAATCTTTCCATTTAAATTCAGGTTCTAAAGTATATTCTAAAAAATCTCCTTGCCACCAAACAGATTCCATCGGTATTAAATAATATGTATCGGAATCAATAAACCTATCTTGTGGATTATGACCATCATATAATTCATGTGTCATTACACATTCCCAATTAAATGGATTAGACATGAATTCTTGAAAGTATTGGGATTTACACCATTGTTGTTTTTTATCCCATCTTCTAATAATTGAAGTATCCATATATTCAAATGTTTCTTCTGGAACTCTTGTATGGTATTCAAATATTTCAGGTATTTCGTTTTTCTGATATCCGAATTGTAAAAATCCACTTGGAATTTTATAATCGAATAAAAGTTTTATCTTTTCTAACTTTCTAGCCATGCTTCATCATATACAATTAAATGATTACCATTATCACTATCATCAAAAACTTTATAAGGTGTTTTTATTTGTAAATTTGAAAATAGTACGGTGTTTTCATTTTGAAGTTTTTTTAATTCTGATATGGAAGTTGTATTTCCATAAATGTTTTTTATTTGTAAATCACTAAGATATTCTTGATGTACACTAACAAATGATATATCTCCTCTAAAGTATTGTCTATGTTCAGGTGCACAACTATTAAATGCGTTTGCACACCCAACCCATAACCATGAATTAGAATAATCAATTGGTGATGCTGCATTATAGGTCATTTCTACATAATGATTATAGTTTCCAATAACAACTCGTTTTTTTACAAAATCGTGTCTGAATGTGATGAAGTATTCTTTATCTTTTTCTTCAGTTGTAACTGGTAAGTGTTTTTCTATTGCAGTGATAAATCCTTTTCTATCTTGAACCCATAGTGATGCTCTAAAATATCGTTGTCCTCCATTTACAAAACATCCAATACCCATATGTTGACCATTCTTCATAACCAAACCTCCTTCAGCAGAAGCTTCACCTTCCACCATTGAATCCCAATCTGGTTTACATTTTACACAAAATGTAAAATTATTCTCAGTAACATATTTTGGTACTATCTCAGAAAGTCCATATTTACTTTCTGGTACAACAAAATAACAATTTTCACCTGTAAAATTTATCATAGTTTAATATTTAAACAATCGTGATAGAAATCTGCAAACTCAGGAAAAGTTTTACAAAAATCTGTTCCTCTTCTTTCATCGTGTGCTCTAAAATAATGACCAAAGTTTCTTCTTTGAGTTTTTAATCTTTGTTCATCGACTGGTGCAATCATCCAGTCATAAGTTCTTTTAATTTTTTGTATTTCAATATCTGAATAACCTATGTAACTATAATCAAACACAGGTACTCCTAAGAAATCTGCTTGTTTTGCTTGTTGGTAAACTGCTTTTTCCCATCCTTTTGGTAAAACTTGTACTGTTTGATGTGTTGGATATCTTAAATAAGAAGTATCTAAGAATGATGCAGATTTCCAATATCTATCCGAAGAACCATATGTTTGTTTTAAATCATATACTCCATCTATTAATTTATTATAAGTTGGTACTGATAATGCATTATATGTAACCATAAAGGTAACATTTACTCTTGGACATTTTTGAAACACCTTATGTACATTACCCCAAAAACGATTAAATTCTAATCCATTCCTAATATATTCTGCTTGGTCTCCCCATCCATCAACTGATGTAAAAATAATAAATTCATCTACTCTATCTTCATCACATATTTTATTTATCTTATCAATAAATTTATCTACGAGTTTATCAGGTATACCTAAGTTTGAGTTTATTGCTAGTTTAAGATTTCTATTTGGGTTTTTTTCGTTAATAATATAATCTAACACTCCCCATGTATCTTTACTCATTAGAGGTTCTCCTCCAGTTATTCTAAAGGTATGTAAATCTTGATATAAATCTGGCCACCACTTCCAAAACGCTTCTACATAAGGATTTTCTTCTGATTGTGGAATTGGCATTTTCTTTTCTTGTTTTGCCCAATCTAATGAATTAAATTTATCTGTTGTTGGATATGCTCCATATTTTTGGATTTCTTGCATATGTTGTGTAGAAAATGCAGGTCCACAATATGAACATTTAAAGTTACATGCGTTTGAGAATGCAACTTCTACATATTTTGGATTGTAATCAGCTCTCCAATCCAAAGCCATTATTTCATCTGCAAATGACCAAGACCAAGATTCACCTGATTTGAAAGTTCTATCTGAGAATCTATCTGAGTTATCTTCAACACCCCAACAGTAATCACATTCTTCTGGTCTATCACCTTCTAACATTTCTTTTCTACGAAGTTTTTTATATCTCGTATTGTGAAGTGCAGATGGGTTTCTCTTTATTTCTTTTGGAGAAATAGGATGTGTTTTTGGATGGTGACATGAATGTGTATGTCCTAACTGTAAATGTAAGGTTACTTGTGTCCATTTTGCTAAACACATTCCACAACCTTGGGCATTCAATTTATCTCGTACTCCAAGATAAAAAGGATTATCACCCCCAATCGTTCCTTTTACTTCCTTTTCTTGTTCTTCAGGTGTTAATTCTTTTGCCATCTAATTTTACATTAATAAGTTTTGCATTGTACCTTTGATTAATTACTTTTGTTTCTAATAAATCATATTTTAATTGCTCGATACCATCTGATTTATAATCCCAAGTACCTTGTTGCATTTGAAGTACATATCTTCTTTCGTTTCTTGCTGTTGTTTCTCCTTTTGCCCAAATATCATTACCATTTTCATCTTTGGTTAACCCTTCATCTTTATGGGGTAAACAAGTTAGTTTACCAGGAGTTCTATGAGGTATAATTGTATAAGGTATTTTAATTACATCCCTCTTTTTTTCACAATTAACTACTCTACCATGATTTTCGTTTCCACTTAAATCTTTAGCAGTACCAGAGTTAAAATCATAAAATAATTTTAAACCATCTCTTACTGGTCTTTTATAAATATTTTGTATTTCCTTTTCTTCTAGTTTTCTATCCCACATCATTACCTTAGCGATATCACCTTTAAAAAATTTATTAACATCTTTTGCAGCTGCTGATGTTGTTGTTCCTATGAAGTATGGTACAGAACCATATCTTTTTAAATTACCTTCAAAAGATTGTGGAGAATGAGTTCCATGACCATGTCTTGCATCAGATTCTTTTCCATTTAAGTAAAAATGTATTTTCTTATCTATTGCATCAACTGAAAGTGTTACCCAACTCCATTGGTTTTCATATCTCTTCATCCATTGATAATAATTTTCAACTTTATGATTCCACAAAATACCTGTATATGCTCGTGAGTTATTATAACTTAAACCCCAATCATATCCTGGCCTTCTGATTATTGGATATTCACAAAATCTTCTATCTTCATCACCAACTAACCATATTGGAACTTTTTCTTCTTGTTGATATGCACGAACTAAAACTGAAACAGTATGTGAACGAGATGTTAGATGTCTTAGAGATTGACTGTTTGGAATATCTACATAAGAATTTTTTCCATTGAAGTGAAAATAGTTTTGTTCTGCAGAAGTATATTTCATATAAGAATCATTTGCGTATCCTTCAAGAACACATCTCCAAAATAAATCATCATCTTCCATACCCCAATCCCAATAATCATTTGAATATCCATTGGTTCTTTCAACTTGCTCTTTTGTAAATAAAACTGCTCCACCAAAATATTCTTCGTATTTTAGTTTGTAATCCATTTGAGATATACTTGTTGCAATATGAATAGGATGTTCTTTTGGAAACGAATAATCACATCCCTCTTCAGGTATCATATCTATATCGTGCCAAACGATATAATCACAACCATCTTCAAATGCATGTTTTGCAGCAACATTTTTCATTGCTCCTCTATTGAATAGATGTTCATCACATTGATGACCAAAATACATTGCGTATTCTATACCTTTGGATTCTAAATATTGTCCAACCTTTGGTACAAACTCTTTTAGGTGAGCCTCTCTATTTCTATATGGTACGCAAACTCCTAATTTCATACTGTATCTGCAATTAGTTTTTTAAATTTAGTAGTACTCCAGCCATGGTCTCTATTTAAATAGTGAATTGGAATATTTAATTCAAAACCTGTATAAGTTTTACCTCTATAATCATCTCCTAAAAATCTAATATCTGGTTGTACTCTTATTATTTCTTCTACAAGTTCAGTTTCAAAAGTATATGTTCTAACTCCATCTATATATTTAATAGAATTTAAAAGTTCTGTTCTTTCCTCAACACTTAGTATCGGTTTTAATTTATGTGCCCTTTCTATTGATGGGTCTGTATGTAATAGAATTATAAATTTTTCACAATATGATTTACATTCTTTAAACATTTTTATATAACCTGGATGTATTACATCAAAGTTACCAGCAATTATTCCTTTTTTATATTTTTTTATTTTCATAATACACAAGATAACATTACACCTTTATAATCGTCTCCTCCTAGTTTGGTTTCACTCATTAGTTTAAATTTTAAACTATCCATACCATCTCTTCTCCAATTTGTTTTACCTTCTAAAACTTTATTATAAAATCTTACTTGATTTTTTCTAGTTTCTGTATAAATCCATTTGTTTTCATAAAATCCATTATCTTCATGAGGTAATAATAAGAATCTACCTTCTTTTCGCCATGGTACGGCAACTTCTTTAAAATCTTCCTCATGATATACAGCTGTTCTATCACAATGGTGGATTTTACCATGTCTATTATTACCAGTCAAATCAATTAGTTTGTGATATGTAGATGCCTTTGCATCATAAACCGCCTCTAAACAATGTGATGTTGTATATCCCTCAAAGTTTTCAAGAACTCCAAGAGGTAAATTTTTGTAAATTGCCTGTACTTGACCATCTTCTAAAGAATGATTCCAAATAGCAAGATAATCAATTCTTCCTTTAAATGGTTTTCTATTATTGTGGTCTGCTTGAGGAGATTTTCCAAGATGTATAAATTTTTCTTTATTGTATTGAAGTAATCTACCATCATATATAACCTCATCAATCATTTCACCATCTTGATAGAACTTAATAAATTTGTTGTACTGGTCAACTACTGCCATTAATGTAGTTCTTCTTGGTTCAGTAATAACAGATTTTAAACTTAAACATTCTTTCTTTGTTGTAAAAGTTTCAAATTTATATCTTCTAAATGAGTTATAAGAAAATCCCATATCATAACCTGGTACTGATAAAATAGAATACTCATCTATAGCCCTTTCTTCATCACATTGTATTGAATCGGGTTCAAATGTTAGTAGTATTGTATAGTTATCAAATTGGTATGGTTTCGGTATTCTTACTTCTGAATCAAATCCATTAAAAGTCAAACCTGCTGAGTTTGTTGTTTTTATGGGGATTTGTTTAGTGTTAAAATCCATATAGTTTTCCCTACAACGATACATTAAATCATCATCTTCGTATCCCCAACCCCAATAATTATTTGAGTAACCATTTACTTTAAAATAATCTAGGATAGGAAAAAGAGTTACACCTCCGAAATATTCATCGAATATAATTCTTTTTTCTCCATGATATGATGTAAAGTGTGTTGCAAGGTGAGTTGGTCTATCAACTGATGAATAATCAACGCGTAATGGTATCATATCCACATCATGTAGAGCAACATAGGTACAACCTCTCTCTTTTGCTTTTTGTACACCAATGTTAAGTAACTTACCTCGATTAAATGGTTTATCATCTGCTTGTTCAACAATGATAATTTCAAAATCAAGTTTTTGTTCTTTTAACTTCTTTGGTGTTTCTTTTAAAAACTTATCAAGATGAGTTGACCTATTTCTATAAGGAACTATTACACCAAGTTTACTTTTCTTCATCTATAAACTTCTCTTTCCACATTGAAAGATACCATTCAATTCTTGGTCCCCATTCATCTTTATCGATTTCTTCGAACCATAAAGTCATAGCATCTAAAGAGTTAGCGATTTTTTCTAACGCTTTGATTTTTCTTTCTTCGAGTACTTTTGCAGTTTCGTTTGCCATAATTTTAAATTTTTAATATTCCTTTAGTTAATCTATTCCAATATTTGTAATCCCAATGTTCGTTTTCAAAAGGAACTTGTTGTTCCAATCCAAACTTAGGATTACTAATATCAATTTTCCAATCAGAGTTTCTGATTGATTCGTACATCTTTTTGTATTCTTCCCAAAAAGTGTAATCTTCTTCTGTTTCTGAAACTTCTTTTAATCGTTCTAAAACAGTTGAATCCCATTTGAAGTGATGAAC
>MDTA01077471.1_pt1 | contig 11566 bp, 11 predicted proteins | sample 811151 | NCBI WGS metagenome assembly MDTA01 (sample SAMN05326648, study PRJNA326480) | marine metagenome | isolation source: seawater | place: Indian Ocean: South | collected 2010 | reverse complement strand
TAAAAGTAATGATGTTATTAAGCCTAAAATAATTGTTGTGCCCATGCTTAGAAATGTAGAGGAAACGATTGCTGGTATTACTAATAGAAATGAAAATGGATTAAAAATTCCTCCTGTCAAATAAAGAAGAGCGCTTAATTGCAATAAGTCGATTAACAGGAATGGAGCTGCATAGAAATCTTTAAGTTGATTGATTTTAATCCCAAATTGAAGATATAAATTTGTAGCTAAACCCAGTGAAATAATGAGATAGCTTTCCATGATTGGGAACGGTAAATTTAAGTAATAAAAAACTATACTAATAGCTAAAATTTGACCAATAATTGCGATATATCTTAAAATTGTTAATGTATTTTTATCTAAACTTAGGTTCTCTTTTGTTCTGAAAAGAGTGGAAAAATTCATTTTTTTTTTAGATATCTAAATTTACCACTTCTAGAGCGTTGTTTGTAATAAAATCTTTTCTTGGAGCAACTTCGTCTCCCATTAAAACCTCAATCATTTTTTGATCATCTTTTGATTTATCTTTCGTGCCTTTTGTATACTGCACTCTTAACATTGTTCTGTTATCAGGATTTAGTGTTGTTTCCCATAATTCTTCTGGGTTCATTTCTCCTAGTCCTTTAAATCTTTGAATTGATAATTTTTCTTTTTGCTCTTGAATAAATTTTTTATAATCCTCAGAGCCTTTCTTTATTTTTTTTTCAAATTTAGATGATCTAATAATGTAATTTTCCAAATCTTTATCATCCTTTATATAAATACTTTTATTTGATTTAGTAATTTTAAATAATGGAGGTTGGGCTAAATATAGATGTCCATTTTCAATCAATTTATTAAAAGGAAAATTATTAAAAAAGGTCAATAGTAAAGTTCTTATATGCGAACCGTCTACGTCTGCATCTGTCATTATCACTATTTTATCATACCTCAAGTTTTCGATATTAAAATCTTTAGAACCAGTCCCTAAAGCATTTATCAATGTAACTATTTCACTTGAAGACATCATTTTAGACAAAGCTTTAGTGTTTTGATCCTCTCCATTTTTTTTTCCATTTACAAAAGTATTTAAAATTTTACCTCTCAATGGAAGCACTGCTTGATATTCTCTAACTCTTCCCTGTTTAGCTGACCCACCGGCTGAGTCCCCCTCGACAATAAATAATTCGGTTCCTTCCCTCTTTTGTATTTGACAATCTGCGAGTTTACCGGGCAATCCTGATAATTCAAAAGTACCTTTTCTTCTTACACTATCTCTAGCTTTTCTAGCAACCTCCCTTGCCATGGCAGCTTGAGTAATTTTTTCAATTACTGTTTTAGCGACTGATGGATTTTGATCAAACCAGGTAGAAACTTTTTCACTAATAATATGTTCAACAATATTTCTTATTTCTGATGAAACTAATTTATCTTTTGTTTGTGATGAAAACTTTGGATCTGGCATCTTTATTGACAAAACTGCGGTTAACCCTTCTTTTATGTCTTCACCAGATAAAGTGATCTTATTTTTTTTGCTATTTCTATCAGTTGAATATTTATTTATAACACGTGTTAGAGCACTTCTAAATCCCAGCAAATGCGTTCCACCATCTTTTTGAGGAATATTATTTGTAAAAGGCAGCACTTCCTCTGAATATCCTGCGTTCCATTGAAAAGAACACTCTACTATGACATTATTTTTGGTAGAAGTAACATATACGGGTTTTTTAAATACCTCTTTTTCATTTTTGTTTATTAAAATTGGTTTCTTATCGTTGATATATTTTACAAATTCTAAAATACCTCCGTCATATTTATGAGTATATTCTTTTGGTTTTTTTGAAGTATTATCGATAAGTTTAATTGAAATTCCTTTATTAAGAAATGCAAGCTCTCTAATTCTCTTTTCTAATATTTTTACACTGAATTTAATTGACGAAAAAATATCTTTTGATGGTAAAAAATTAATTTTGGTACCCTTCTTTTTTGTTTTACCAATTTTTTTTAGAGGCTTTAATGAGTTTCCATCTTTAAAATTAATTGCATACTCATTTCCATCCCTGTAAATATTTAAAGATAATTTTTCAGATAACGCATTGACCACAGAAACACCCACACCGTGTAATCCACCTGAAACCTTATAGGAATTATGGTCAAATTTTCCTCCAGCATGTAATTGCGTCATAATTACTTCTGCTGCTGAAACTTTTTCACCTTTGTGCATATCGACTGGTATGCCTCTTCCGTCATCTTCAACGGAAACAGTATTGTCTGCATTTATAGAAACTAAAATGTTTTTGCAATATCCGGCTAACGCCTCATCTATAGAATTATCAACTACTTCAAACACCATATGATGCAAACCTGATCCATCATCAGTGTCTCCTATATACATTCCTGGCCTTTTTCTTACAGCATCAAGTCCTTTTAAAACCTTGATTGAGTCCGCACCGTACAATTGGGTGTTATTTAAATTTTGTTTTTGTGGCATTTAATTTTTTTTGAACATATCATTTTTTGATTAATAGATAAAATGCCCTTGTAGCCCGATGATCTAAAAGCATCCATTATCAACAGTTTTAAAGCAAAAATAAAAAAAAATTCTATTTTTGATAAAATTAGATTTTCATTGGCATAATAACAAAAAAACTATTTTTATCTGAAAGGTCTTCAATTAAGACTGGGGAAACTGAGTCTTTTAAATTGATTTTCAATCTTTTATCCTCTACTTCAGAAGCTATATCAATTAAATATTTTGAATTAAAACTTATATTTAAATTTTCAGCGTCAAAGTCTGCTTTTATTATTTCATTTCCGTCTCCAGAACTTGCACTATTAACTGAAAGCTGAATATTATCTTTTTTTATTTGCAATTTTACACCTTCTTTACGATCTATGGATACACTTGCTACCCTTTCTATGGAGCTAATAAAATCTGAGGAAGAAACAACCAGTATTTTATCATTATTCATCGGTATTACTTTTTTATAGTCTGGAAATTTACCATCAATTACCTTTGATGTTAGATATATGTTTCCAATACTAAATTTAATTTTATTTTCACCAGAATACATTGATAGCTGTTCTTTATTTTCAGCCAATAAAGAACAAAGTTGAAAAACAGTTTTTCTAGGTAATATTATTGGATTAAAATTGTTTTTTTTCTCAACTTCTAGGCTACTAGACGAAAGCCTATGACTATCTGTTGCCACTCCTGTTAAAAAATTTCTGCCTTGTGCCTCAGTTAAATGTAAAAAAACTCCGTTTAGGTAATGTCTAGTATCATCATTAGAAATAGATATTTTCGTTTTATTAAGTAGTTTTAAAAACTTTGAATTATTCAGAGTAATCACTTCAGAATTAAATTCATCTGAGAATGTTGGAAAATTGTCAGTTGGTAAACATAAAAGGTTAAAATCTGCATTTTCACTTTTTAAACTCAGCTTATTTTCAGATTTAAGTTCAAAATTTAATTCGGAATTTGATGAAATTTTTCTTAAAATATCGTACAGAATGGCTGCTGAAGTAGTGGTGCTACCTTCAGTGATAACTTTCACATCTGAGATTTCTTCAGAAAATACAATATCTAAATCTGTTGCAACTATATTAAGTTTTTTATCTCTTAATTGTAATAAAACATTTGATAGAATAGGGAGAGTATTTTTTTTTTCAACAACACCTTGAACAAAATTTAATGACTTTAATAAAATATCTCTTTTAACAACGAATTGCATTATTTACTGCTCTAACAAAATACTTTTGATCTGAATTATATTTTTTTTCATTTCGTCATCTTGTTCGGATAACCTGCTGATAGTTTTTACAGCGTGTATAACTGTTGTGTGATCTCGATTTGCAAATCTTCTTCCTATTTCCGGCAAAGATCTTGTAGTCATTTTTTTTGCTAAAAACATTGCTATTTGCCTTGGCCTTGCCAATGGTCTTGACCTTCTTTGAGAAAGCATTTCACTTAGAGAAATATTATAATAATTCGACACGACATTTTGTATTTTGTCTACAGTCACTACTCTTATTTGATTAAAAACATCTTTTAAGATTTTTTTACAATCTCCTATATCTAAAGTTTTATTATGAACTCTTGTAAAAGCCACTACTCTATTCAGCACTCCTATTAATTCTCTAATATTTGTTTTACTTTCACTTGCAATAAAATTGATTACCTCATCAGTTAAATTAATATTTTCTTTAAACTGATTTTGAATTTCAGAAATTTTTTTCTTAAGGATTTTAATTTTTAAATCTAAATCGGGTAGCTCGATATCTACTAATAAACCTCCGGCAAGCCTGGATTTGATCCTTTCTTGAACTCTCTCTAATTTCATAGGTGGTCTATCTGATGATATTATTATTTGAGAACCTTTATCCATAAGGCTGTTAAAGGTATGAAAGAATTCTTCTTGTAAGCTTTCTTTTCCACTAATAAATTGTATGTCATCAATTATGAAAACTGACGATTTTCTAAAGAAATCTTTAAAATTAACCATATCATTTTTTTTAATTGACTTAATAAAATGATACATAAAACGTTCAGCTGATATAAACATGACGTTGTTATTATCTTGAAGTTCCAATCCTATAGCATTTAATAGATGTGTTTTTCCAAGTCCTACTCCACCGCAAACATAAAGAGGATTATAGCGAGACAACTGTTCACAAACTTTTCTTGAGTATGATAGTGCTATTTCATTACTTTTGCCTTGTATAAAATTCTCAAAATTTAAATTTGCATTTAATCTATTATAATTTAAAATTGAGTCTTTAATCTCGGTTATATTGGCAATATCGTTAGTTTTAAGAAGATCTTGATTATTTTTATTCTCTTCAATAATTTTAAATTCTATTCTATTCAGGCTTTGTTTAAATATTTTTACCTGTTCCAAGATTTTATCTAAATATCTTGAAACTATCCAATCCCTAAAAAATCTTGTTGGTACACCAAGTATTAAGTAATCATTGAATTCTTTTACTAATGAAATTTTTTGAAGCCAACTATTATAAATTTCAGACCCGAAAGTTTTTTTAAATGCATTTTGAATTTCATTCCAATCAAGAGTCTTTTCCTCCTCTGAAATGAAGACGTTTTGTTTTTTTATAATTTTGTCCATGATAATTGTTAAAGAAGTCTCTTTTAACGACTTTTGTAAATTTTTTGCAACTATGTAGAGGTTGTAAATAAAAAAAAAAGAGAGATTAGGTTGCAAGGTTATCGCGATGATGGAAAAATTAATTCAACTTTAAAATGAAACTACATTTTGTTTTTAAAAACTAAATATAGTTTAATTTTTTAAAATCTATCAACTATTAATTGATAAAATTCAATTAAATCTTTTTTGAAATTCTAGAAATTTTTCTAGCAGCAGTTTTTTTATTAATAATTCCAGATTTAGCAACCTGCATTAGAATTGATTGAAATTTTGGAAAATATTTTTTAGCTTTATCCTTATTTTTAGATTTTATTAATAAATCCATTTCTTTTACAGCGTTTCTAAACTTGCTTTTTCTAATTCTGTTTATTTGAGTTTGTTTTTTAACTCGTCTTACTCTTCTAATAGCTGATTTTGTGTTAGGCATTTTTTAAGACTGTATATATGTAGCTATAATTATGGTCAACTTTATTATTTCTGACACTTTTTGCAAAAAAAGGAAGACCGATTTGAAATAATAATTTTTTCTATTATCTCGTTACAATCTACATTAGAACATAATTCTCCTTTACGACCATAAACTTTAAATAATTGCTGAAAGTTTCCGCCTTTTCCATCACTACTAGAAAAATCTTTAATTGATGATCCTCCCAGCCTAATGGCGCTTTTAAGAGTTTTTTTAATATTTAAGATTATTCTGTCTATCTCAATGTTTTTAAGTTTTACGACTTTACGATTTGGTTTAATGCCGCTTAAAAAAAGAACCTCATTTGCATAAATATTGCCTAGTCCGGAAATAAATCTTTGATCCATTAAAATATCTTTAATTGTTCTTTTTCGACCTTTTATATAATTTCTAAAATAAACCGAGTTACATTTTTTTCCTAAAGGTTCTGGTCCTAAGTTTTTTAAATGAATGTTTTCGTCAAATTTTTTAGTATTAAAAAGTTTAATAAAGCCAAATTTTCTTACGTCATTATAAATAAGTTTTTGATTATTTTGTAAAAAAAAAATTACCCGGTTGTATTTATTGTCACTTTCTTTATGAAGATTATAATAAAAGCTTGTCTTAAATTTTTTATCTTTTTTATTTGCAAAATAGAATTTTCCAGTCATACCAAGATGAACTAACATGCTCAAATCATTTCCAATACTAAAAATTAAAAACTTTGATCTTCTCTGTATCTTATTTATTTTCTTTCCAACTATTTTTAAGATTTTGCGTCTATTTAGCCAGTATCTTAATTTTCCATCATTAATTTTTACTTTTTCAATTATTAAATTTGTAATTTTTTTCTCCAAGGACTGTTTAACAACTTCAACTTCTGGTAATTCTGGCATATAATTTAAGTATGAAAAACACTATTCAAGATAAAAGTAGGTTAGTCAATTCAGTATTTACTAAAGTTCATGAAAAATATGATTTAATGAATGACATAATGTCTTTAGGAATACATCGCATTTGGAAAGAAAAATTTATCAATTGGATGAATCCTCAACCTAATTCATCATTAATAGATGTAGGATCAGGAACGGGGGATATAGCCAAACTGTTTTCTACTAAATCACTAAAATCGGGAAAAATCACGTGTATTGAACCTAATAAAGAAATGTTAAAGCAAGGTAGAATAAAATTAAAAGATTTTGAGAATATAAGGTGGTTAAATGCGCCAGCAGAAAATTTACCTTTTGGGGACAATATTTTTGACTTCTATTCCATAAGTTATGGAATAAGAAATGTTAAAAGTATAGATAAAACTTTAAGAGAGGCTTTGAGAGTTTTAAAACCAGGAGGAAGATTTATGTGTCTAGAATTTTCAAAAATAAATAATGAATTTTTGAATTTTATTTATAAACAATATTCAAGAACAATACCTTTTGTTGGTAAGTTAATAGTTGGATCTGATGAACCTTACAAATATCTAGTGGATAGTATTGATAGCTTTTACGATCAAGAACAGTTAGTTCAAATAATAAAAAGAAATGGTTTTTCAAACATAGAATTTAGAAATATGTCAAACGGTATATCTGCTATACATTCAGCCTGGAAAATATAAATGTTTAAAAGAATCTTCAAACTACTGAATATAGCGAGAAAACTTTCTAAATCTGGTGCAGTTGAAACTATAAACGATCTCCATAAAATTCCAATTTCTGTAAATTTTTTTTTTAATTTAATATCAATAGGTTCAGAAACAAAATCAATTCCTAGTCAAAAAACATCTGGTGAAAGACTTTGTTTAGCTTTAGAAGGAATGGGAACAACTTTTATCAAATTAGGCCAGTTTTTAGCTACCAGACCAGATATTATAGGAGAAGAACTGGCAAAAAATTTGGAAAAGCTTCAAGATAAAGTTCCAGCATTTAAACTTTACGATGCGAAAAAAATTATAAAAAAAGAAATTGGAGAAAATTTTTACAAAGATATTATAGAAATTAGTGAACCAATTGCAGCTGCTTCTATCGCTCAAGTTCATCTAGCAAAAATAAAAATCGATAACAAATATCAACAAGTTGCAATAAAAATATTAAGACCAGACATAGAAAAACAATTTAACGAAGAATTAGATGCTTTAATGTTGTTTGCGTATATAGTTGAAAACACTTTGCCTAAATCTAAAAGATTAAAACTTGTAGAAGTAGTTCATTTGTTAAGAGAAATTACAAATATTGAAATGGATTTAAGATTTGAGGCTGCAGCAGCAAATGAATTATATGAAAATACAAAAAATGATTTAGGATTTAATGTTCCAAAGATTTATTGGAACTATACAACCAAAAAAATTCTAACATTGGATAAGGTTGAAGGGCTATCCATAAGAGAACACATCAAACTGAAAGAGTCAGGTGTTGACTTAAAAAAACTTGCTGAAAATCTCATACAGCATTTTTTAAATCAGGCTGTAAGAGACGGTTTTTTCCATGGCGATATGCACCAAGGAAATTTATTTGTTGATACAAAGGGAAATATTATTCCTGTCGATTTTGGCATAATGGGTCGTTTAGATAAAAATAATAGAAAATTTTTAGCTGAAATATTGTATGGCTTTATTCAAAGAGATTATGTAAAGGTTGCTGAAGTTCACTTCCAAGCTGGATTAGTTCCTCAAAATGCATCCAAGGAAGAATTTGCACAAGCACTAAGATCAGTTGGAGAACCAATATTTGGGCAGTCAATAAAAGATATTTCTGGTGGCAATCTTCTTGCGCAATTATTTGAAATAACCGAAAAATTTAATATGACCACTCAACCTCAATTGTTATTATTGCAAAAAACGATGGTAGTAGTGGAGGGTGTGGCTAGAAAACTTTATCCAGAAACAAATATTTGGGAAGTATCAAGACCAGTTCTAGAAGGTTGGCTTAAAAATATCAAGAGTCCAAAATCAACTTTTGACACAGCATTAAATACATCGTCAGAAATTCTAAAAAGAATACCTGATTTGCCTTTGTTAATGGATAGAGCAGAGTATGCTTTAAGACTAATGTCTGAGGGAAAACTGAACTTAGCTATTGGCAATAATAAAAATTTAGAGATAGAACAAATGAAACTTAAAAACTTCAGAAATAACATACTTATTAGTTTTTTTGGTATTGTAATTGTATTTCTGTTAGTATTTTAATACATCATGATTTTAAAAAATAAAAAAATTCTTATAATTATCGGTGGTGGGATTTCTGCATATAAATCATTAGATCTAATTAGATTATTAAAAAAAAATAACAATGAAGTTAAAGCTATTTTAACTAAGAGCGGTAAGGAGTTTGTAACTCCTCTATCAGTCACAGTGCTCACCAAAAATCAGACCTTTGAAAATATTTTTGACAAAGAGTCTGAAGCAGAAATTGATCACATTTCGTTATCCAGATGGTCTGATATAATTATTGTAATGCCTACTACCGCAAATTTTATGTCTAAGTTATGTGCTGGTAAGGCTGAAGATTTGGCTACAACAGTAATTTTAGCCTCAAACAAAGACATCCTGCTAGTGCCAGCGATGAATGTGAGAATGTGGATACATAAGGCAACACAAAAAAATTTAAGAACTCTGCAAGATTATGGATATTTATTCCTAGGGCCAGAAAAAGGGGAAATGGCTTGTGGGGAGTTTGGTGAAGGTAAAATGTCTAGTCCTAGACAAATTTTAAAGTATTTAGAAATTTATTTTAATAAAAGAAATTTTGTTAAAGAAAAAAAATTAAGTGCGCTAGTAACAGCAGGACCCACAAGAGAATATTTAGATCCTGTAAGATATATCTCAAACGAGTCAAGTGGGAAACAGGGATATGAAATAGCTTCAGCTTTAAGCAGGTTAGGTGTAAGAACTAAATTAATAATTGGACCATCAAACCTTGTGAATTTAAAAAATGTAAAAACGAAAAGTATATTAACAGCTGATGAAATGTTTGAAACTGTAAGAAAGTCTTTACCAGTAGATATTGCTGTATGTGCAGCTGCCATTTCAGATTTTAAACCAACCCAAAAAAGGAAAAATAAAATTAAAAAAACTGAGAATAACTTAAAAACTATAGAAATAGAGAAAAATAAAGATATTTTAGAATTTTTAGGGAAAAATAATAGGAACAGACCAAAATTGGTTGTTGGTTTTTCAGCAGAGACCACTCAAATCAACAAAAACTCAATAACAAAAATGAAAAAGAAAAATTGTGATCTTATTATTGCAAATGATGTATCCAAACAAGATTTTGGTTTTAATTCAGACTACAATCAAGTTTCAATAATTGACAATAATGGGAATATCAAGTTCATTAAGAAAAACAAAAAAAGTTTTATTGCTAATAAAATCGCTGAAGAAATTTTAGATAAATTATTAATTGATAAAATAAATTTTAATTAAAAAAATTATCTTAAATAATGAAATTCAATTTAAAAGACTTAAAAAGATTTGAGAAGCAAATCATTATTAAAAATATAGGTATTAGTGGGCAAAAAAAAATATTTAATTCTAAAGTCTTGATAATAGGTATTGGAGGTTTAGGTTGTCCTCTTATAACTTATCTTGCAGCCTCTGGTGTTGGCACTATTGGAATTGTAGATAACGATAAAGTAGAAGTCAGTAATTTAAATAGACAAACACTTTTTTCTCAAGCTGATGTTGGAAAGTTTAAAGTGGACCAAGCTAAAACACACATTAAGAAAATAAATAAAAAGATAAAGATTATTTCTTTTAAAAAAAAGGTAAAAACCGATAATATAAAAACTTTATTAAATAATTTTGAAATAATTTGCGACGGTACAGATAATTATGAAACAAGGTATGTAATAAATGATGAATGCAAAAGAAGTAAAAAAATACTAATTTCTGCAGCTATAAGCAAATTTGATGGTCATTTATATAAATTTAATTTTAAAAAAAAAGGTTCCTGCTATAGATGTTTTATGCCTGAAATACCTTCTGCAAATAATAATTGTGAATCTGATGGTATTTTTTCACCGGTTGCAGGTGTCTTGGGATCTTTACAAGCAAATGAGGTGCTAAAAACAATCCTTGAATTTAAAGATGATAATAATAATAAAATGATAATATTTAATTCGATTAATTCTAAATTTAGAAATGTAATGTTGGAACACAATCCAAATTGTAAAAATAGATGTACAAAATAATTATTTTATCTATTCTATTTTTAATTCAAATAGTAAATCTTTATTCTTTTGAGGAACATTTTTTAACGCTACGAAATGAAAAAGTTAATTTAAGACAAGGGCCTTCTTTTGAATATCCTATCAAATTATTCTATAAAAAAAAATTTTTACCCGTAATTATCCAGGATAAATTTGAAAATTTTAGAAAAATTAGGGATCATGAGAATAACACAGGATGGATACATATTTCTCAATTATCAAAAAAAAAGGCAGCAATTACTATCGAAGATGATCAGCTTATTTTCAGAAAACCGTCATTATACTCTAAACCGTATGCAATTCTAAAAAAAGGTAGATTATGCAAAATTCATAAGTGTAAAGATAAATGGTGTAAGGTAAGTGTTGAGAGATATAGAGGTTGGGTTAAAAAAGATGTTTTGTGGGGTCTGCTATAAAACTATTTCTTGTACTTAGCTGTCCAGATTTTATCTAGAATGAAATACCAAATTGCATTAGCTAAAGGTTCTACAATTGCATCAGTAAGAGCTATCATAAAAGACACATCTGCTATTAACATCAAAACTGATATGGCAATAGCGAAATGACCAATTGTATAAATTATTGTTCTTATTATAGAACCTTTATTATTCTCGTAAATAGTTTTTGTGGCTGAAAAAATTCCGTGAGTAAATTCTGTCATTTAAGTAAAAGGATTTTCTAATACACAAGCAACCAAGTGAATTCTATTTTGTTCCCCTCCATTAAAAAAATTATGATATTTTGTATTATTAGTAATCGTAACTGATCCATCTGCCGG
>MDTA01025617.1_pt1 | contig 11569 bp, 10 predicted proteins | sample 811151 | NCBI WGS metagenome assembly MDTA01 (sample SAMN05326648, study PRJNA326480) | marine metagenome | isolation source: seawater | place: Indian Ocean: South | collected 2010 | reverse complement strand
ATTTGGATTTAGAACAAATAATGAATGTAATTTTATTTTTCACATATGGAGTTTCCTTAAAAACATGGGAATCAACAGGTCTGTTAAGTAGAGAAATGGAACTTTATAATCAGCTATCAAAAAAATATAATATTAGATTTACATTTGTGACATATGGTGACAAAGATGACTACCAGTATGAGAATTATTTTGATAACTTAAAAATTTTACCAATTTATGCATTATCGAAATATTCTGGATCAAAAGCTATTCGAATTTTAAAAACATTAATTATTCCATTCAGACTCAAGAAATTGATAAATAAAGAAAAAGTAATTATTAAAAGCAATCAAATGTATGGCGCTTGGGTTCCAATAATTTTTAAATTAATTACTAGAAACCCTCTTCTAATACGAACTGGTTATGACCTCTTAGAATTTAGTATTCAAGAAAAAAAGAATTTATTAAAACTTTTTATTTATTACCTACTTACTTTTTTTGCATTAAATGTTTCTGATATTTTTGTCTCAACCTCAAAATACGATATAAAAAATTTAAGGAATAGATTTTTATTTAATAGAAGAAAAATATTTCATATACCTAATTGGGTTCCAATATTAGAAAATGATTCTCAAGTCGCTCTAAATAAAAAAATAATTATGGTTGGAAGGATTGAGCAGCAAAAGAGGTTTGATTTAGCTTTAAAACTATTAAGCGATACTGATTTCATTGTTGATATTTATGGTGAAGGCACCTTAAAAAATAGATTTATCCAAGAATCAAAATTTACAAATAATATTAATTTTTATGAAAAAGTAAACAATAAAAACTTATTAAAAAAATACAAAGAATATGGTTTTTATTTATCATTGTCAGATTATGAGGGAAATTCAAAAACAATTCTAGAAGCATTGGCATCAGGTTGTATAGTTATAGCCTCAAATATTTCAAATAATCTTGAAATAATAACTAACGGAAAAAATGGATTTATATTTGATAGAAGCAATGATAACTTAATTGAATTACTTAATAATATTTTTAGTGATCATGAAATTATGAAACAAATTTCAAGCGAGGCAAGGCTATATATTCAAAAAAATAATTCGATCGAAGTAATTACAGATAAAGAATTTGAAATATTAACTAAATTAATTTGAATTCTCGTTTGTTTTTTTCAACAAAAATTTTTAATTCAAAATCATAGTCAAAGTCATTTTTATTGTGTGTTGAGTTAATAATTGTAATATTTTCATCTTTTAGAATATCAAAAATTAACTTTTTAGTCCTATCGTCTAGATTTGAAGTTGCTTCGTCCAGTAATAAAATTTCTGAATCATTTAGCAGGGACCTTATAAAGGAAATTTTTTGCATCTGTCCAGATGAAAGCGTTTTATTATTAATTTGCTTATCCAAATCTATTTTATCTTCTTCGGTATAGAGTGAAAATTTGTTAACAAGGTCATAGATTTCATCATCTGGTATTTCATTATCATTACCATAAAGTAAATTCTCTTTAATTGAACCATCAATTATGAGAGGAGTGACACCAACATAACCTAATTTATTTGAATTAATATTTATATTTCCATAAGTAGGTATATATAAACCAGAAATTAATCCCAACAATGTACTTTTACCAGACCCATTTGGACCAGTAATAATTGTGTGCTTGTTTTTTGGAAAGTTTAAATTAAGCTTATCAAAAATTGGTTCTTCAGAATTAAAATATGAGAATTCAACATTTTTGAATTCAACAGATCCAGCCATTGATTCATCAACCGTATAGTTTGAAATGTTTATGATCGGGCTTTCTTTATCAAGTTTATATAGCTCTACAACATGAACGCTTGAATTTACAACCAAATTTAATCCATTATTCAATGTGCTAAGTGATTGAAAAAGTCTGAGTAAAACACCGATAAACTCAATCGTAATTGCAGTTATAAATATAGAATTTGTAAACAATATAGATAATATAAAAATTGTTGCAAATGTTGGCATAATACTATTTAATGATCCAAATATTATATTTTTTGTTTGTCCTTCGGTATAGCCTTTGAGAGATTGTCTAAAGTTACTAAACTCATATTTCATACTTTTTAGTATTTTTACTAAAAATATATTGTCAATTATTCGTTGAATTTTTGCATTTACATCCTTTGCCTCTAAAAAGGATATGTGTTGATAATGTTTTCCTCTGCTTAATAAATATTTAGTTGGAAAAATTAATAGAATTGCTCCTCCTAGAAAAACAAGAAAAATACTGCTGTTAGATATAAACAAAAAGATTGAATATCCCAATATTTGAAGACAGCTATTAATAAAAATTGCAAAGTACCTATAAAATGTCGATACATGTCCACTTACTTGATTTATATAAAAATAAGCATCGTTGGTTGATAAATTCCCTTTTTGAAATGCTTCTTGCATAAGATGAAATTTTAAATTTTCAGCGACTGACAAACTTAGAGTTTCAATATTAAGTTTTTCAAAAAATAAAAAAACAAACCTAAATAAAACTAAAACTGGAAGTAAAAACTTACTGTTTAAAAAATAATCAATTATATTTACTATTAATTTGTTTTCATAAAGTATTTCATTTGTGATTAATGATGAAAAAATAACAATAATTGTTACATCAAGTAGTACCGCTAGATTTGATAAAATTATAGAAATAAAGACTCTTATTTTTTTGTTTGCAACTCCTGTTAGTTTTGAAACATATAACGTTTTACCGTAAAGGTCTTTTACTTGTTCAAACATTCCATAATCATTCTAGATAAAAGAAAAGAGTAAAAATTAATTATCTTTTTAATTCTTAAAATAAACCATAAACCAAAAAATATCGAAGTTTTTTATCACTATATTGCGTACTAATATATATGTATGTCAAAAAATGTACTCTTAACCGGAGGTCCTGGCTTTATTGGCCACCAAGCTGTAAAGAAATTATTAGAAAAAACTGACTGGAAGATTACAGTTATTGACAGACTAAGTTATGCGGGTGATTTAAATAGAATTGAGGAAATTCTTTTAGAGTTGGGTGATGGTAGCAGAAAAAGATTAGAGTTTATATTTTTTGATCTAAAGTCACCCTTTAATGATCAAATAATTAAAAAGCTTGGAAATATAAATTATATAGTTCATATTGGGGCCTCTTCTCACGTAAATAGATCTGTCGAGGATCCTTCATTGTTTATTCAAGACAATATTGTGGGAACTTTTAATCTGCTAGAAGCAGCAAAAAAATTTGAACAACTTGAGCTATTTTATTATTTTAGTACTGATGAAGTTTTTGGCCCCTCTGATGAAGATTCTAAATTTAAAGAATGGGATCGTTACAATTCTAAAAACCCATATGCAGCAACGAAAGCTGCTGGAGAAGAGCTTACGATATCCTTTTCAAATACATACTCTATTCCATCTTTAATAAGTCATTGTTGTAATGTTTATGGTGAAAGACAACATTTCGAAAAGTTTATTCCAAATACCATAAAAAAAGTACTCAACAATGATGAAGTTATTGTGCATACTGATGATAACAACATTCCAGGAAGCAGATATTATTTACATAATGAAGATCTCGCAGAAACGATTCTTTTTTTATTAGAAAATTATCAAATGGTTATGAGTGAATCTGAAAAACTTTTTAATAAAAAACCTGCAAAGGTAAATATTACTGGAAATAGCCTCATAACAAATCTAGAAGTTGTCGAAAACATCCAGTCTCTTCTCAAAAAAGAAGTAAACTATAAACTCATCAATAATGATCCAGATAGACCGGGACATGATATAAAGTATGGGCTTGATAACTCTTTTCTTAAACAAATTGGTGGAGAGTTTGATAGGGGTTTTGAAGCTGGTATAGAACAGACAGTAAATTGGTTTCTAGATAATAAAGAGTGGTTACAATAGTTAAAAATAAGTGATAAAAAATATAATTAAAAAATTTAAGATTCGTTTTTTTTGGATAACTTTGGAAAGATTCCCTAATTTATTTAGACCATCTAGCAAACCATATTTATCAGGTGATACTTTAAGGAATTTCTCAGATCATGTTTTTGATGAATCAAAGTCTATAAAACCAAATAGTATAAAAAAGAAAGATGTCGTCTTTGTAAGCTCAGATGTAATAGACATTTTTTTTAACACTATTTATAAGGATATAAAAAACGACTTTGTTCTTATAACACACAATTCTGATACAAATATTAATAAACGCCATCTTGAAAAAATTGATTCTCGAGTTATCCACTGGTTTGCGCAGAATTTAAGTCAACAATCATCAGAAAAAGTTTCATTTATACCAATTGGCTTGGAAAACCTAAGAAGATTAAAGCATGGAAGAAGAAAATGGTTTGCAAATCCTACAAATAGTAAAACAAAAAATATTTTGTCATCATTTAACGAATTTACAAATTTTAAAGAAAGAGGAGAGATAAATTCTTTTTTTGAAGAAAATGAATTAGTAGATAACAAAACATATGATCAAGTTGAAAACTACTTTACTGACTTACGACAGTATAAGTTTGTGGTCTGCCCTGAGGGTAACGGATATGACACACACAGAATATGGGAAGGCATTCTACTAAACACATTTCCAATATTTAAAATTTCAAATTTTACAAAAATACTTGATAATGAAGGGATTCCAGGTATTTATATCAATAAATGGAGTGATTTAAATAAATTTACGGAAGAAGATTTGAACGAAATTTATCAAAATCTTTTAAAGAAAAATAAAAAAGATTTAGTATTTTTCAACTTTTGGGAAGACAGGATTAACAATATTCGGAATAGTTTTTAGGTAAAAACTTTTTCAAATTTTTCGAGTGTATATGTAAGTTTGAAACCTCTATTTTTTTATTTTTATATTCCACATATGGAAAACCATTCAAGAATTTTGGAATTATCCTTTTTGCTTTAATTTCTCGACCAACAATATCTTTAGTGTTTACCCACCTTCTTTTGAAAATATAATTACCACGTCTATGATGCATTCCATTAAAAAATTGGCCATAAGCTGCTGGATCAAAAATAATGTTTGAGTCTAAATCATAAGGTAAAGTCGGTAAAATATTAAATAATTCATTATTTTTTTCTTTTATAATATTTAACATTCTCATTTCATGTAATGGATTACCTCTTCCATAATGATCGGTATAAGGTTTTATATCGTCTAATATTTTATCTAAACCTTCGACAAGGTATTTGGTCAATATTTGTTTTGGAAAATACGAATATCCAAATATTAAATCGTTGAAATTATTCTGAGTTATGTTGATTTTATTTTTTGCAAATAAATTGTTGTTATCTAACTCATTAAATGATTTATAGATTAAAACATCATTGTCGAAATGAATAAAAGATTCTATATTTAATTTTTTCGATACCTCGTATAAAGAAAAAATTCTTAAAACAGATGTATAAAATAATGGATATTTTTCTTTTGAATAGGGAGTATCTTCATAGTAATTTATTAGAAAATCTTTTTTTTCTTTTAATATCGGGAAATCATCAAATGATAAATTATTAATATTTTTAAAGCTATTTTTTTTATTACTAAGAAAAAAAATATCAGAATTTGTATCGACACTCTTTATAGTGTTGAATGTATATTCGATGTAATCAGGAGTCTTTCCGTAATTGAATAATAAATATTTCATTGAATACTCTTAAATATATTACCAATATTGATTACGAATTTAAGACCTGATTTAAAAACTTTAAAACACTCTTAGGTCGGACATAATCTGGAAATTCATTGTTTTTAAACCATGGTTGTCTGAGAAGCTCGACATATTTTTCTTTATCTTTTTCTAAATCAAGAATTTTTTCAATTAATGCCTCGTCATTTTCATAGTTTGAAGCATTGATAAATGATTTTGGATTAAAATCTTGATTAACAAAGTCAGATCCCCAATAAATAGGAATACTGTTAACACTCATTGGATGTAGTATTTTTTCAGTAACGTACCCCTCACCAATTTCGTTTTCAAAAGCAACATTAAATCTAAATTTTGATATATACTTTATTTTCCATTTTTGATCTCCCCTGCCCTTTATTTTTCTTCGAGTATTATTTAAAAGAGTTCCGCCACAGTCCACATATTTTCTGGCTTGTAATTTAGGTACAAAATCGAGGCGTCTTCCAGATGGATTAGTTGCAACAAATGAACAAAACTTATTATTTATTTTTAAATTTTTTTTATTTTCCAATAAACTTTCTTTATTAATTAAATAAGATTGATCACGCTTTTTATTATATGGAACATCAAACCAATTTATAAATAATGCCCATAAAGGTAATCTGTAATTTTGCGTATCTTTGTTTGGCAAAAAGGTTAAGGAAGCATGGCATTCTTCATAATTTGGTTGAACATTTTCGCCTGTAAAAAAAATTTTTTTAGTTTTTAAACCGTCGTAGAGTTTGTGTTCTTCTTTTTTTGCATAATCAACAGAATGAAATAGAAGATCTGGTTTTGTCTCGTCAATAAGAACATCATATTCTTCCCTCAAAAGATGGTAAAAGTAGTTGTCAGTTTTTACAAGGTTTGGCCAGAAGTCTACAAAGTTAATTTTTAATACTTCTTTTTTCATTTTTTTATATTCACTTTCTATTGATCTTTTTTTATCAATATATTTAAAAAATTGAAAACATATAGTAATGGCTTATCGATATGTAATATTTTAAGATTAAAGATGCTTCTAATCAAAGTTAGGATATCAGCTTTTTTAAATCCTATTCTTATATGATATCTATCAAAAGCATCTAGATGATGCCAGTGATAAAAGTTTGAAATCTTACTCAAACCACCATATAGAGTCCAGGGTTTTGTACTTCCAACATAATGTAAAAAATTTACATTTCTATTGATATGTTCTATGGTTTCTGTATTTGCTTTATGATTTGCATAATAATTAAACTCTTCCCCTATTTCTAAAAAGTCACCATCAAAATAAGAATTCAGTGCATCCTGATCAGCAAGAGACAAATTATCACCTAATTCAAGTATTTTATTTTGAAGCTTTTTGGTTAGGCCAATTTTTTTCCATTCATTTAAATTAATGAACATTACTCCAGCGTTAAAATATTTATTTTTCATATTCAATTTTTTAAAAAGTTCAGGAGCATCTTTTTGTTTTCCGTCAGTTTTTGCGCCCAAAACATACTTGTTTATAATTAATTTTTTAATTATCTCTTCATATTGAACACCAATATCTTTAAGACAAATAATGTCTGGATCTAGATACAAAATATCTTCGGTCTTAGAGTCAAGATAGTCCTCCAAAAATATTCTATAGTAAGTCGCTTCAGAGTAATGGGCATCGTTTACTATTAAAGGTATCTCTTTTTTATTTTCGAATTTTTTTACTTTTAAATTTACATTACTTAATTTTGATATCTTTTCTTCATATTCACTAAAAGTATGAGGATTTTTGTGTATGACATATATGTTGATTTGTTGATTGTTGTGCTCAACAAAGCTTTTAATTGATAAAAAAGCTTGGACGTCATAGTTTTCATCAAAACAATAAAGTAAATTAATCATAATATAAACAAATAATCATTTTTTATTTGCCTATTTAGTACAATACTCATTATTAATAATAAGATTAACCAACTAAATGTTTATGTTGTTCACTACACAAAGTTAAGTGAAAGAAAAGTAACTATTGATAGATTATTTAACAATAATTATTTTAAATTAGAGTACATTACTGATTACGATCAGGAAGATTTAAACAGCATCAAACTTGAAGAATATTATAAAGATGACAAGACATCATATTTAAACAAATCATATTTATGGGATAAAGATAAAGAATATAGAAAGTTAAATAATGCAGAAATCTCTTGTACAATTAAGCACACTGAGGCACTAAAAAAAATAAGTCAAGCCAATGAAGAAATATCATTAATTATTGAAGATGATGTTTTAGCAAAATCTAATTTTTTTAAATACAAATTACAAAGAATAATTAACATGAGTGCTGACTGGGATGTTCTATTCATTGGTCAAGGAATAAGCAAAAATTTTATATTAAAAAATATTAAAAAAAGGTTTGGTTTTGTCTCTAAATTGTATGACGTAGAGCATCCAGCATCTAATTGTGCAGAATCATATTTAATTAAAAAAGATGCTGCCAAACTTATTTTTGATAATATTTTACCTTTCAATATGATATCAGACTGGGAGCTTGCATATTATTTTTATGATTTAAATCTAAAAGTAAAATGGTTATATCCACCAATATTCTTTCAAGGTTCAAAAAGTGGAAAATACAAATCTGAATTAAGACCTTCTTAGATTATCATGTAGTTTAATTGACTCTTAAAAATTTTTTTATTTTTCTTGATACTCTTTGATTAAAGATATACATTTTGTAAAAAAATTTCTTAATCAAAGAATAATCTTCCAATGGTTCCCTAAGATAAAAAGGGATTGGTTGGATTTTATTTGTTTTAAATTTTAAAAAATGCCATCGAAAATTTATTTCATTTTCTGTAAAAATTAAATCTCCATTATATCCGTAAAATACATGAACTTTTATATCATCATCATTTCTTAACTCATTTAAATCTAATTCAACAAAACTTGTTTTTTTAAATATTTCTTCTTTCAAGAAAAAAATATTTGTATCAGTAATCGCAATTGGATAATAACCTTTTTCTTTACCAAGTAAAATTAATGATTTAGGACTTGATCCGTGTCTTTTTTTAAAATTTTCTGGCTGTACATATTCAATATTATTTGGAATGGTCGGATTGTACTCAATGATTACAATTTTTGGCTTATATGAAATTAAGCTTTTAAAAATTTGATAATCATATCCGTCAATATCGATTGATAATATATCAAAATTTTCTGAAATATTGTTTTCTTTAAGAATATTGTCTAAAGAATTAATTCCATTTGTAGAAACAAATACATTTATATTTTTACAATTCATATTTTGAGTATTTAAATTTAATTTTTGAAATCTTTTTTTATCTGGTTCAATAAATAAACCAAAATAATCTTCTTCCTCTAGCAAATTAAAACAATTTGAATTCGTTTTACCATCATGCGCTCCAAACTCGACAAATTCTTTTGATTTCTGAACTTCGATGGTTTCTAAAATTTTTTTTATTATTCCATCTTCTCCAGATTGAGAATAAATATTACTTTTAAAATCATGAAGATTTATCTGTTTGTTATTTTTTGTCATAATTTATACAAATAAGGTTACAAAATATAATTTTTTATAAAATCCTATTCTTAAATAATACATTGCCACCATCTTCCCATCTTATATCTTCAAAAACAATTTTGAATTTTTTTGAAATCAGAAAATCTTTGAGTTCCGGATATAAAATCTGGTCTTTATAATTCTCAATTAACGAAACTTCAGTATAAATATAATTAATTAAATTTAATTTTTCACTCTGCATCAAAACTTCTGGTTCTTTTCCTTGTAAATCAAACCAAAGTAAATCTACTCTATGAATTTTGTTAAGGTTTAGAAAATCATCTAATGTAATTGTTTCTACTTCTTCATTTTCATTAAAAGTGATATCAGGATGAAGCTCTAATACTTTGTCTGGCTTCATTAGACTTGAAGCTCCATAATATACTGAGTTAAGATCTGTAGTAAAAATATTTGATTTGCCTGTAGAAGTATCGAAAGCAATTTTTTGTAAATTTACATTACTATATTTTTCAGTCTCAATTATTAATTCGTTAAATAATTTTTCAACTGGCTCTAGAGCATATATTTGTGATTTAGAATATTTTTTAGCAAAAAATAATGTATCTCTACCGTCCGCTGCACCTGCTTCAATAATTAATGGATTCTCATTAAGATTTTTACTCAAAAAATTATGAATATTTATCGGAAAATTTGTCCTTTTTTGTATATGTTTTTTTAACCATATATATAAATTGGGATAATTATTATAAATTTTGCTTTTAATCTTTTTCATAATATAAGCACCTCTTTAATCATCCTAGTTTCTTTGATAGATATTTTTTTAAGATGTTTTTTAAATGAAAATTTAATTTCTTTAAGTCCTTGAAATAGTTTAAAAATATAAAAATTTTGGAAGTTTCGAGTAACGATTTAAATTTGTAAAAAGTAATCATGTATTTAGACACAAGATTCTTATTAACATATAACGCATCTCCCATTGGGATATTACTTACTAGAGATGTTTTAACTCTAATGAAATTGTTTGAATCTAAATAATCGTCTAATTCATTTATCAGTACTCCACCCTCATAGAACTCAACTAAATTTATTTCGGAGAAAATAAAATCTATCTCTTTCAATCTACGTTCAAAGCCTCTAAGAACTTCTAGCTCATATCCTTGAACATCTATTACGAGAAAATTACCGACAATGTCGTTTAAAGATGAAAATTTTTTTATTGTAATTTTGGTTTTCTTACTGAAACTATATTCTGGAAAGAAATCTTTATGTAGTTTTGGTTCTAGTAATGATGAAGAAACTCCTTCTTTTATATCTGAGACATAAATATTTTCGATTCCATTTTTGTTTCCTAATCCAAAATTGAAACAAAAAACATTTGAATGTAATTCATATTTTTCTAAAAGTTTATAAGCCTCTTCCTGCGGTTCAAATAAATAAATATTCTTATCTGTGTTTTCAAGAAATAGATTTACTTGTTGGCCAATATGGGCTCCAACCTGAATTATTCCGTTTATTTGATTACTATATTTTTTTAAGATTTTTGAAAGCATTTGTGATTTATTAAATATAATAACTGGTTAATTTTGTGAAAGAGTTTAAATATTCTCATAAACTTAATTAATAATCTTATTTATTTTATATAAATCTTTCAACATTTTAAAAGTATCAGAGAATATGCTGACTTTTGATTCTTTATTATGAACATATCTAACGGGTATTTCTAAAACTTTGATATCACTATTAATTGCAAGCATAATTAATTCGATATCAAATGAAAATCCATCAGTCTGAAATTCTGAGCAATTTAAAAATAAATTTTTATCGAGTGCCTTAAATCCACATTGTGAGTCCTCAATTTCGACTTTAAAGAGGAATTTAATGAGTTTTAAATATAGCGTACCCGAAAGATTTCTAATAATTGGGGAATTTATATTTTCAGATTTTTTGTTTTTTCTATTTCCAATAACAAATCCAGATTTTAATTTTCCTGCAGAGACAAACTTTTTAAATTCTTTGATATCTACAGAACTGTCTGCATCAGTAAATAAAACATTATTAAACTTACTGTGATTAATTCCAGTTTTAATTGCCAAACCTTTTCCAGACGTTTTAATTGTTTTATGTGATATGAAATCAAAATTATAAGTTAGTTTGTTTATTGAGTCTACTGAATCAACAGTAGATCCATTTGAAACAATAATTATTTCATACTGTCTTATATTTTCACTTAAAAATTGAATAATTAAATCTAAGTTTTCTTTTATACGTATATGATCATCTTTTGTTGGAATTACCACAGATAAGTTATCTAATATAAAATTCATTTCAAGTTTTCTTCTTTTTAAGTTTTGCATACAATGAAATTCCAAACTTTGGATTAATACCAATTTTTCTT
>MDTA01104406.1_pt1 | contig 11570 bp, 16 predicted proteins | sample 811151 | NCBI WGS metagenome assembly MDTA01 (sample SAMN05326648, study PRJNA326480) | marine metagenome | isolation source: seawater | place: Indian Ocean: South | collected 2010 | reverse complement strand
ATCTTTCATTTGCCTATGCTTTTATATTTGCCTGTTGTTGCCTTGAGCAGTTTTATTTATCTGCGTATATTATTATGCGTTAAGATTTTGGCGAAGTTTACTTTTAGGAATTGTGATATCTCTCATATCACAAGCGGCTCGTATCACACACGGTTCGCAACTTGGCGATCTAGATTTACAAACTTTTTTAGCGTGTGTTATCAACCACATGTGGGCACCGTATTTGTATTTTGCTGGTGTTGTATTATTGACTGTGATAGATGCTTTTCCTTCATCTAAACTGTCTGCCCAACCAAGTCTCCAAAGCATTCTAAACACATGGGTATCGACTGCTATGTGTGGTTCACCAAAAACAAATCTCATCACAATGTCAGAACTTTTTCTACCCACACCAGGCAATGTCATTAGTTCTTTTTGTGTTTTTGGTACCTTGCCGTTAAACTTTTCAATTATCATTTTACTGGTGGCAAGTATATTTTTGCTTTTAGCGTTGTGGAGTCCCGCAGGGCGAATTGCATCTATAATTTGTTCTTGTGTTAGTTTTACCATGTCCTCAGGGTTATCAGCCAGATCGAATAATTGATTACATGCGATTGCTGTTCTCTTGTCCTGACTTTGTGCAGATAACATCACTCCTATCAGACTTGTGTATGCCTTTGAATAAATTTTCGCTTTTGGTTTTTTGTTAGAATAATTTGGGTAGCGAGAACTTAACTTCTCATATATGTAGTCTATGTCGTTACTGTTCTTCATCTGAGTGCAGTTCGTTTAGAAGTTGTCTCAGTTTGCCACCTTCGACATTGGCTTTCACTTTACCTATCGTATCACCCTTACGAGGATCTGGTACTTTAGGTTGGGCATCAGTTGGCGTACCATCCGATGCTGAAACTTTTGATGTCTGTTTTAATGAATCATATATTGTGCTTCTCTGTTTGTCAAACTGTTTGTATTCTGGATCATCTGCCAAGTCTCTAATTCTTAAACTGTCAACATCAAATTCTAAATCAACTTTTTGGCCAACACCAGAACTTGATCTTGTCTTCATGAACTGAATTTGATATCTGCCACGCTCTTTCATGGCTCTACTTGTGAATATACCTATCACGTTATCTGCTGTTTGTATTTTAGACAGTCCTCCTGATATGTGAGAATGATCAAATTCTATTTCTTCAACAGATGCCCTGTTCAACTGTGATGCAGTTGCCAATACACATTGTTTTTCAACTACCAAGTTTCTCAGTTCTTCTGATACATATTTGTCTTTTATAAACAAGTCAGCCGGCGATATCCTTTTGCTTTTTGGCATCATGAGATCTAGATAATCAATCAAGATACAATCCACTTTCTTTTTATTTTTTAGTTCCAGCTCTTTAAGATATGTTCGCACATCTAACACATTGCTACCACTAGGCAAATATTTTATCTGCAAGTTACCCGACTTCTTGGCTAACATCTTTACTTTCATTTCTACAGTGTCAATTTCGGGGAACACTTTCTTGGTTGGAATATTAGTCATCATTGCATCTAATCGCATAGCAGTAAGTTGCTCACTCAATTCAAAAGAAATATAACAAACATTCAGTCCTGCTATGGCCCAGTTTACGGCCAAGTTTTGTAAGAATAAACTTTTACCTGCTCCTGATCCACCTGCAAAAATATTCAGTTCACCTCTGTTGAATCCACCAAAAAGTTTCTTATCTAAGTTGTTCCATCCTGTGCTTATCTGTCCATTGTTTGCCTTAAGTGCCTCAAGCCTACCTTTAGGGTCTTCCCAATAGTCAGTTCCGAGATCTCGTGTAAGTCCAACGTTCACTGCTTCCTTGACCATGTCCTCAACAGGGGCATAATCACCCTTCTCCAACATGTCCGCAGATTGCAATATTGCATGTTCAAGTGCTTTGTGTCTTGAAAATGTTTCGAATTCATCTAGCAACCAATTGAAGTGGCTTGGATCCAAGTCCTTTGCAGACTTCAACTTGATGTCATGCTTGGCGTTTACCTGTTCAACGTCAGGCATCACTTTGTATTCGTCCATGTAGTCCTTCACAAACTTGGCTATCGGTTGAAGTTTACGATCAAATGACTCGGGCCTAAATATGTTCTGTGCTCTAGCAAATGACTCGGCATCTGCCAACAACATTTCTATGTAAAGTTTCTGTACGTCAAATGTATATTCGGCCATTATATTCCTTTATATTTTTTCCATATACTATGCAGTATGTAAAACCATACTCCATTTATAGTAGGTTCAATCAATGCCACTGCTCCTGCCTCCCACAAACTTGCACCTGTCATGACAGATACAACTGTCATTGCGATACAGATGTGTCCGAGTGTGTAAATTATTGCCAGTGTCACGCTAGATCCAGCAATAAGTTTTTTCAGAGCTCCTTGTATTCCATGCGTGAACTCAGTCATTACTTGAAAAACCTTTTAAATTTATCAATTGATTTCTGCAACGGTGCATATACTTCTTCTATGAATATAATATGCTTGGACAGTTTCTTGTCTAAACCAATTATTATTTTTTTTAGTTCCTTAACTTCTTTTTTAAGACTTGCTATTTCTTTTTCCATATTCTTATTATACTATATTCTTTTGTTTTTTTCTATCTTCTTCTATGAATTTGTAAAAGATCTCTCCAAATGTTTTGTGCAGTTGTTCTCCCCAATGCTCTCTGTCTCCGGCTTTACCGGCATTTATAAGTTTACCGTAATTCGAAAAGCCATGTTTGTTTAATAAGAAAATTTTTGTCCAATCGATTGATTGGTAAAGACTATCTCTATATTCTGCTATGGCGCCAGTGCATCTTACTTTAGGACGGAAGTCCACCATTGTAAAGTAGTATTCAATGTTTTTGCTTTTACAGAAAGTTTGGCATAGCAAAATATTTTTAAAAAATAAAATTTCTAAAAGATTGTCATCAAAATATTTTGTAATTAGGTCATTATATTCGTCTTGATGTTTCTCCATTAGTTGTGTGGCTAGTGTGCTTTCTTTAACATCTTCTGCTAGACTTGTAAAGTTGTTTGGGCTAACATTAAAGTTACAATTATTCTTGGTAACGTGTATCCTTTCTGGATATGTGAACATTATTAAAACAAGTTTATCTGTTGTGGCATGTCTAATTAATTTTAGTGCCATGGCATCGTTCGAACAGCCGGGGTAAGACAAGTTTTGTATTTTGTCCTTATCAAACATATGATAGGCCCATGTCTTACAACTATGATCCTTCCATGGTTCGTTGAATGACGCATCGTCAAGACCAGATCCATATGTGTGAGAATCACCGAGCAATAATACCTTATCCATACATCTTCCTTTTCAAATCTATTTTTAGTTTGTTGGATTCAGTTGATTTCAATATAGACTGTATTACAAAAAGTCTGCCGTACTTGGAAACAGCATCTGCAACATCATTGACATCATCTCCCCATTCCGGAAATGCCACACTCCATCCAAACTCTTTTGCTTGATTGATCAATTTCTCTCCTGGTGCATCTCGATCAGGTACAACAATAACTTGTCTACCTAGCCCATCTATCAGCTCTCGCTGTGTATCATTTATCTCTGAACCAAGTATGCTGACTCCAGAAATGGTGATCGCATCAAATGGTCCTTCTGTAACCAGTACAAACTTTCTTGACCAATCCTGTGCGTCCATGTTGAACACATACCCTGGCCAAACATCAGTGTAATATTTTACTGCGTCGGAGTCTTCAAACACTCTACCTGTGAAGCCAACTATTTCCCCTCTCCAATAAAATGGAATCAGAAGTCGTTGGTACATGTCCCAAACTTTATCGTTCGAATACATAAAGTCGTACCAATCAGGTCCGATTCCTCTCCCTGCTAGATATGTTAACAAGTTGTCAATTCTTTTTTGCTCTATGTCTGTCAGCGTTCCTGTTGTGTATTTTTCTAACCACATGTCTAATGATTTGGTTTTGTTTGGCAGATTCTTTTTGCCAAATGATACAAATTTTTTCTTCTCATATTTTACGTCACTCTCCTCTTCACGCATGGCCTCTATAGCCAATTTCCTTATGGTGTCATCATTTATTCCAATGTATCCCATAAATGATCTCATCTTTTGATTGAGCTTACGTCCTATCACATAGTTTGCTTTGAAACCACAGTTGAAACAATGATAGGATATAGTGCCATCTGCACTTGTCATTACGCCGCCACGTTTTTTCTTGTCCGCGGACTCTCCGTTGTGTACACAGCAAGGAGCATTGAAGGATATCCACCCGCTTGGAGTTTTCTTTCGATTCGCAGGCAGGCTAGTCAGAACTGTATTCTGTATCAAATTCATTAAGTGTATTTTACTGTCTATATAGGATTTTGTCAACTATACCAGTGTTGTCTGGATCATTGTCCCACGTGAATCTAACATTTTGGTAGACGCCTGTAAAGTTGAATGTGGTAACACCTGTTGAGTCTGAGAAGGTGTTTGTTGGACTTGCCGCTCCATCCATGGTAATGTCGAAGAAATCTTTGGCTTCGGTTGGACTAGTAGACATAGTGCCTTGCACTTTAAATGATCCGGTGAATCCACCTCTGGTGTAAACCGCAATCGTATGCATTGCCTTATTGTTGTTGATGCCAGGCTTGGCATCTATGACACTTGATAAATTGGAGAGAGAAACTGCATCTGCTGTTGCTGTAAATCCTGTTATTGACGTACTTGCTTCAAACTGTGGATAGGCTCCTTCAAGCACCTCAATAGTGCCGGCCGCGGCATATCCTGTATCAGCATAAGTGACTTCTCTACTGCCGTCGGATTTCACTTCACGCACTGCAAAGTTGTAAAATCCTGGAGTCACTGGAAGCAGATCGCCCTCTGTTATTGTTGTACTTGCATCACCCTTGGTTGATACTGTTGATCCGTCGTCTAGTATTGTTAAAGTCTTTGTGATAACAGATTTGTTGCTTTCTGTGTCTATGATGTTTAATTCATAGGTTTTTGCTGTGATATCTTGATTCTTCTGATCCTCGTTTTTAAACGTGAATGTTATTGGGTTCGATACACCCCTATGAAGCGTTAAACGTCTATCGTACACTTGCGAGTTCCTTCCATGGTGCCCACTTACGTAGGCTATTACCAAGTTGTTTATTAAATACCTTTGTACTGTTTGCATAATACATATTTAACAGTATTTATGGATAGAATATGAATGAAATTTTTAACACATTGAGAGACAAATTTCCTTTTTTAAGTTTGATCAGAAAGGGTGATTTGGAATACGTTGGTATAGTGCAAAACCAAGATACCAATGTGATCAGTTTCTATGACTATGGCAGACTTTATTCACCACAAGATAAAATGAAATTTTTGAAATATGGCGAAACTTGGTGGCATGAATCAAACAGGAAAATACCAATTAATATATTCCTCAAAGGTGACTTCCGTTATTTTAGGACAACTTTGGTAACTTTGAACTCTAAAGATATTGAGATTGTACATGGGCCAACTGTGAGACTTTCTGATATTTCAAAGAAACGGGTAAAGCGTAGAACAATCCAACTTGTAAGAAAACCAATTTAATCTCTATTTTTTAAAATATTTTTTTCAAAATATATTGTCAGCGGACTATTTGGCTGGTAACCGGTATACTCTGAACGGAGATAAGATTTGGATTTTTGTTTGGATTTTTTGAGTTTTCTTTTCTTAGGTTTTTGATGTTGCATCAAAATTATATTTAGCATTTGTTAGCAAATTCATTTGGACCACTATCGCTTGTGCATATGCAACAGCATGTGATTTCTTAAAGAAATATGAGCCGTCTGTTGGTTTGATCCATACCTCTCTCATGATGTCTTCCCATTGCTTATACATCAATTGTCTCTTTGCAGGACGTATGATGGCTAGTACAGCCGCTAGTTGTTCTATGGTTTTAGGTTTTAATTTTGAAACTATACTGAAATGTCCATTTAAATGGAAAAGTTGGTCCACTATTTTTTGATCCAGTAACATATCCCAGTCTGGCTCCTGTATCATTAGTTCTACAAGTTCTTGTTCGGACTTGACATTTTTATAAATGTTAACATTTAGACAATCAATTTTGAAATATCCTCTGTGCTCTGCTTTTTTATAATCCAAAGAAGAATTACCTGAAACTGGATGTTCCGGCACCGCATGGAAGTACACTCCTGTTTTGTGTTTCTCAAGTTTGCCGTCTTTGATCATAGTAGCGGGCGTGTGTTTAAACAGTTTTAAAACTCCGTCCCTATCAAAAAAATCTATATCTACATCAGGCATTAGTGAATGCTTCCTTTTCCTTTTTCATTGTATTTGATAAATTCTTCGCTTGACCCAGGCTGTAGCACTTCTATAACTTCAAGCAATGATCTATACCCACCACTATTGATCATCTCCTTGTCCATTTTTGGTACAATAACTTTTCCTATTGATCCATCGTTCTTTATTATCACTGCACAATCTCCTTCTTCAAACTCCAAGTCATCTGCAACTTCCAAGTCTATCTTAGGCAATTTTGGCCTCTCTTGCTGTGTCTTGTACCAGCATGTGGTCGGCTGGAAAACTTCTAAATTTGTTTGCCCAATATTCTGGATTAATAAATCGTTGTGTCATTTGTAATTGTTCGTCACTCAATGATTTTAACATTTTTTTTCCTGCGTTGCAACCTAACAACAGCCATGGACTAACTTTTCCTTGCTGTATGTGTTGCACTGCTCTGTTTGTGTTTACAAGTCTAAAGTAATCTGACCACTGTGCATTCTGTTCAACGGCCCAGTCCATCATGGTTGTGATACTTCTTTGTAGTGCGGCCTCAACTGGTTCCCTCTTCAGTGCATCTATAAGATATGCTTCATACAGATCATCTCTCGCCCAATGATCCAATTTTATTTTAGATTGTAAAACATAGTCTATGTACTGTTCCGGATACAATGGATTAATATGCATGATGTATCTGCCAAATTTTACAAACGCATTGTAGTATGCACTACCTACAAAGTCGTCATATGTTTTTGGTTTGCTGTTGTGTTGATGTATCTGATAGAATCTTTGGAACACCATGAAAGCGTTCACTACCCACTTCTCATCTTTTTGTAGATATCGTCTCTTTGGCTCGCATAGATGCACCTGTAGTGTTCTTGCCTTTGCAAACGTCTTGCCACAGTATGTGCATTTATTTAGAGTCGATGCCATGTGCCTCGATCAGATCTTCTAGTTCTCTGTCAGTGATTATCTTATCCAAGACTTCAAGATCTGATTCCTTCCAGTTAGGATAAATCTGCATAAGTTTTTTCAAAGATTTATTTGCTACACGTTTCATTGGTTTGATCCATGGATGGAACTGTTGTGTCTCAGCACCACACATTGCAGTCAGGATCCACATAAGTTTTTTGTGTTTTGCCCCTAGCGTGAAACAATGTTTGTTTACACATTCGTTGACCATCTCTACATAATGTTCAACATAGAAAGGATCTTTCGAAGAGACACTCGAAGCATATCTCATCAGCATATACGGAGAGTACAACGATCTCTCATGATCATCTATTCTGTCATAGTAGTCCTTGTTTCTAAAGTCTACTGCTTTCAGTCCATTACGTAATTCAAAAAATTTTCTTTTACTTTTTTCTGCCGGCATATTTCAATCCAAATAGTGTGCATTCCTTTGCATCTACAAATGTTAATTTTATTTTATTTTGCATATGATTCATACCTGAAATTTGGAATTTCTGTTCTGCTATAAAATCAAAGAAGTCATGCATCCACTTTTCATCCATCCACACTGCGACCTTGTTACTTGTAATCATTACAGGAGCCTTTATGGTAATTGTTTTCCTACCAGACATCGCCATAATCTACCTGTTCGCACTGTCGTGAAATATCTTTAACAAAATATGCACACACAGGATTATGCTTGTTAGTCAATGGCACCGCTAACATCTGTCCTGATTTGATCTTCGGAAAATACCATTTAACTTCTGTGTAGATATCGACCACGTCAATCGGATAAAAGTCAGGCTTTACACTGGATAAAGGATTAAATGTAAAGGCATCAAATCCTCTGTCATTCAAACTTGTTATTGGTAGCACATGCATTTCAGGTTGTCCTGGTTCACCAATTAACATTTTCCAATCAAGTGGCATTTTAATCTTGTATTTTCCAATTTCCAATACAGCCGCCGGTGCATTAAAACTTTCTAAAAATATTAAGGGTATGTAAAAAAAGTCTGGATTGCTAGGATCAGCATTATCTAAGACAGCAAATCTAAGTTTTTCATCTACCCACTCTGGTATCTTTTCAATATTGTATGCCTTGTTTTCAAGTGTAAGGATTTTCATAATTTACTTTCTCTATATTATACGGATAATTTGCCTCTTTGTAAAACTTTTTTCTTGCACCAAGATGCCTCTTTGCAAACTTGCAACTGCTTGTGATGTCCCATATCTGCACGTTCTCTTTGTCCTCTGCTTTTCTTATACCTCTGCCTATGCTTTGTATGACACGCACAAATGACTTGCCGGGCTCTATAAGAACAAGATTAAAAATACGAGGAATGTTAATACCAACACTGGCAACTCCATATGTGGCGATAATAATTTTATTTGTTGCAGTAGATACTTCATCATATTGCTCCTTCCTGTCTGTGTTTTTTGTTGATCCTGATACAAACACAGAATCTTTTATTTGCTGTTCTAATATTTCACCTGCCGATATTCTGTCGACTAGTATTAGTGTATTTCCTGATGTTGCTATATCTTTTATAGTATTTGCAACCCACTGCATTCTAGTTTTATCTGTTGTTAACCATTTTAGTTCTTCACCATATGTTTTGAACTGTGGATGATCTTGTGTTTGCAATACATTTACATGACAGTTTGCAAGTACACCTTTGTCTTGTAATTCACTCGCCTGTATTCTGTTTGCAACATCACCTATACTACATTTCAAACCCATAAATTCATAATCTGCCTTTGGCACAGTACCTGTCAGTCCCCAACGTATTCCGCAGTGTGCAAATGGTCCTGTTAATAACCTTTTCAACACGTCTGCTTTTGCCATGTGGACCTCATCTATGATTACCGTGTTGATCCCTTGTATTGCCTCGAGGAAGTCGGTTGTGTGTTCGTCCTTGCTTTTCTTTTCAAGTACGTTTAGTGATTGCCAGGTTGCTATAGTGTTGAACCTGCCTAGTTCTTTTCTGTCACCGTAGTATACTCCAACATCTAAATTACAAGCAAGAAAGTCTTCTTCTGTTTGTGTCACAAGACTTTTGTTTGGTACAATAGTTAACGTTCTTCCGTATGGTTCAACTAATTGGCACAGCGCCGCAGTAATAATTGTCTTACCTGCTCCAGTGGCAATCTCCTGTATGCATTGAGGATTTTCAATAAATTTGTTTATGGTTTGTACTTGGTAGTCCCTCAATATTATAGGTTGTCCTCCAACAGGATGTCCTTCGGGCCAGGTTATGTGTGATAGATAATTTTTGTCAACTTCCTTAAATTCAAAGTTATGCTGTTTTCTCCTATCCTCGAAATCAACGTACACGCCACCGTCCTCCAGCATAGGGAGTATTTGGTCCACAAGATTAAGATAGGTTGTGCCACCTAAACCAAAAAAACTGACCTTGCCGTCCCATCTACCAAGTTTTACTGCCGGCAGATGTCTGGCGTATGGTATCTCATATTTGAATTTATTGGATAGCCTCTTTCTCCATTCCAAGGAAAGATTCTCAAACTTGACGTTTACTTCGTCCTTTATAACTAATTTACAACTACTCATTCTAAAGTTTTATTATCACATGATCATGCCAATCCCAACTACTCGGCTGATGATCACTATAATACAACTTTTTTGGCAAATTTTCAAGAAGTCTTTTTAGGTTATCAGTGCCAGTTGCATAATAACCACCACCTAATGAAACTAGGGACGCCTTTGGTTTAATTTTACTTCTTATCAAGGACCTTGGCACTCTGTTTCTTACAAATATAATTTTGGTATTTTCGTTTATGTATTTGAATTGTTTACTCATTTGGTGCAGTTCAAATAAGTTTTCAAAAAACTCTCTTGGCTTGTTGTTGTTAATCATTATCTGTCTTGTATCATATTCATTTTGCACGTCCTTTACATACACAGGTTCTTTCACGTCGAACCCCCATGAACATTGGGTAAGGATATCTATGCCATGTACTTTGAATGCATTCATCCATTCCCAAAAGTCTTGTATTTCTTCGTTGGTATTCATTTCTCCACTAACCGGCATTAGCAAAGGAAAACAATCCAATTCTGTAAGTCCTTTTATAACTTCATTTTTACTGTATGACTTTGAATCTATCCAAAGTTTGTGATGGTTATTGTGTGCTATTTTATACCCAATGTTAGTAGATGCTGAAACACTGATACCATTAGTTTTTATTTTAAAATTTTTAAGTGAATCAACTTGTTGTAGCACTGGTTTATTTTTAATATGGTTTTCCCAATATTCTTTTAAAGATTCATTAGCATTATCCAAAATTATTTGTCCTGCTACTAACCTAGCAGTTGGTTCTCTATAACCTTTTATCTCGTTTCTTACTTCTTCAAAATCGTCTAATAGAGTTTTATCTGTAAATTTGAAATCATAACGAACGGCAATTAATGTTAGATAGTAGGTGGTTACATCTGATTGTAGGAAAGTCCATTTCTTTGCTTCTCCGTCATATTGTGAATATCCTGCAGGCAGGCCTCTTTTGTCTTTCAAAAGTCTAATCAAGGTTATTACTTTTTTGTGATATGGAAATCTAAGTTCTATTTTGGCCTCACCGTCCTCGTCTATGAATTTTTCAATCACCTTGTCAAAACTTATTACCCTAAATTCGTCTTCATAAACAGGATTGTCTAGTAAGTCTTTGATGTCCATTCCATGTGATTGAAACTTTGTAAGATATCTTTTAAGAATAACTAAGGCCAATTTGCCTTGTTTCTCAGTCCACACGTATTGGGACTCTGCCAAAGATCTCACTGTCTGCTGATCCTTTGGATGAGGCTTAACTTGGGCTTTTTGGGGATCATTCCAAAAATAATCATTATATGCTAGTATTTTAAGGGCTTCGTTAATTGTTTTTGGCATATCTGTGTGCATTTCTGATCCTGGTAATTTAGATAATTATTAGTATATTATAGCATAATTGGTAAAACTGTCAACCATGAAAAAAACGAAAAGTAAAAAAGTAAATGCTCGTAAGCAACTAAAAGTTAAGTTGGAAAATACTCTGACTAGACACAAAAACGTTGTTGGATTTAAACCAACATCAGAGCAAACATATCACTGGTATAAGGTAATCAACAAAGGACTATTCAATAGTAGATTACCAAGTGTGCCGATCTATATAAAAAAACTACATGATGATTGGGGCAGATGTGTAGCAAATTGGGATAACAGAAAAACTCCAAAAGGCAAATTTGATCAAAGAGTTATTCCTTATCATATAGATGTTGAATTTTATATCGAACTACATTGTAAATTTCCAAAATGGAAAGACTTTGTTGAAACACTTGCACACGAAATGGTACATCTATATCAGATGACTTGGATGAAAGATCCATATT
>MDTA01106228.1_pt1 | contig 11576 bp, 15 predicted proteins | sample 811151 | NCBI WGS metagenome assembly MDTA01 (sample SAMN05326648, study PRJNA326480) | marine metagenome | isolation source: seawater | place: Indian Ocean: South | collected 2010 | reverse complement strand
GCAGTTAAAATAGGTCAAACACTTAACGTTAGTCTATTTTGGGATGGTTACGATATAATTTCAAATTTAACAAAAGTAAGAGATGTCAGTTAATAAAAAGAAATACCTAACTTTGGATAAAAAATTGATTCTTGAATTTCAGAAAAATAAACCACCTTATTTAATGATTGATTTTGCAACTGAGGTAGTTCCTGGTAAAAGTGCAAAAGGTTATAAAGATTTAGGTAATAATGAATGGTTTTTTGAAGTTCATTGGGAAGGCGATCCTAATATGCCTGGTATGCTTCAAATTGAAGCCTTAGTTCAAATGTCTGCCCTATCAATACTTACTTTACCTGGAAATAAAGGTAAGGTTATGTATCTCGTAAATGCAAATAGCTTAAAATTTTTTAAAAAAGTACTACCTAACAATAAATATTGTATTGAAACTAATGTTAAAAGCTTTAAAAGAGGGATTGCATTATGTGAAGGTAAAGGTTTCGTTAACAATGAGATAGTTAGCAAAGCAGAATTTTCTCTTGCCTTGCTTGATGATTTAAAAATAAATAAGATTAAAAATATATAACCAATGCCTATAGCATCATCATTATTAAATAAACCTCGACTTGTAAAAAAGTTAAGAGACTTTTATGACTATGTTAATAAAAATGATGGCAAAGTAGGGACAAAAACCAGAGGGATAGATTTAAACTTTAATAATGCATGTAACTTAAGGTGCAAGTATTGTTTCACAAACTCTCCAAAAGGGGATCATGTAAAAGAATATTTAGATATAGGAGCCATAAGAAGACTTGCTGATGAAGCAGATGAGTTGGGTTATTTTGAATTTGATCTACAGGGGGGAGAATTATTATTGCAACCTAAAAAATTATTTGAAGTCCTTGAGGCAATAAAGCCTGAGAGGTTTTATATGTATTTGACCACCAATGGATACTATTTGGATGAATCTATGGCAAAAAAATTAGCAGAATATAAAGTAAGTCGGGTTTCGGTCAGTATAGACAGCATGGATGAAAAGATACATGATGAAATACGTGGAAGAAAAGAATCATGGAAAAGAGCAATAGCAGCATTAGAACATGTTAAAAATGCTGGAATGGATCCTTATTTAAACATTACAGTGGGTCACTACAATGCCAACACACAACATTTTAAAGAGCTTTTGGATTATTCAAAAAATAAAAGATATAGAACACTTTTAAATGTAGCTGTTCCATCGGGTATGTGGCAAAATGCTGAGGGAATAATATGTGATGATAAAGATAGAGAATATTTAAGAAAAATTAGAAAAGAATATAAAAATTTAGTAAGAAATATTTGGAATCCGTTTGATAAAAATCATGAAAAAATTCTAGGCTGCACAACAGTCAATCGAGTTTATATAACACCAATAGGTGATGTATTAGTTTGTCCTTATGTGCATATTAAGATTGGTAATATTTTCGAAAAATCACTTAAAGAAATTATAGATCATGGTTTTAGCATCAAATATTTTAGAAATCACAGCAATCTTTGTCTAGCTGGTGAGGATAAAGAATTCATTAGTAAGTTTATGACAAAAAGTGGTCAGTCTATTTTTAAACCAGCTTTGGCGAAGGATATCTTTAACAAAGAAGATTTTATTACTTAATGCAACTAGCTAATAAAGTTGCTGTAGTTACAGGTGCTTCAGGGGATTTAGGAAAGAAAATATTACAAAAATTTTCTGAAGAAGGTGCAAATATTTATGCATTAGTAAGAGACATTAATAATGATTCTTTTAATGATTTTACAAAAAAATTATCATTTAAATTTAAAAATAAAATTAAGATAATTTATTTAGATTTAGAAAAAGAGGAAACGATTAAAGAATCATTTAAAATTATTAAAACTGAAAATAGTCATATTGATATATTGATAAATAATGCAGGAATTCTTGAAAATAGTTTATTTCAAATGACTACAAGAAAAATTCTTAGAAAAATTTTTGATATTAATTTTTTTTCACAATTTTTTTTAACTCAAATATATTTAAAACTTTTAAACAATTCAAAAAATGGAAGTATAGTCTTTGTTTCGTCAAATTCTTCTGTTGATAATCCGATTGGGAGAGTAGCTTATTCATCATCTAAAGCAGCAATAAATAGTTTGACTGTAACATTATCTAGAGAAAGCGGTGTAAAAAATTTAAGAGTTAACGCAGTTTTGCCCGGTTTAACAAATACTAAAATGGCAAATAACTTCACAAAAAAAGAGGCTATAAATGAATATATAAATGATGTCTCTCTAAAAAGAGTCGCTGAACCTGATGAAATATCAAATGTTATTACTTTTTTATCTAGTGATGATTCATCATTTATTAACGGGCAATTAATTAAAGTAGATGGTGGGAGATAAAAAATGGATTTTAAGGAAAAAGAGGCTCTAGATTTTTCATACAAAATTAGAAAGAAAATTCTTGAAATGTCCTTTAATGCGGGAGCAGCAAGTGCACATATAGGTGGTGCTTTATCATGTGCAGATATTATTTCCGTTATTTTTTCAAATTTTTTGAATTTTAAAAAAGGAAACCCACTTTGGGAGAAAAGAGATCGTTTTATTTTAAGTAAAGGTCATGCTTGTTTAGCCTATTACACTGCTCTACATCAAATAGGTATGCTTGAGGATAGAGATTTACTTAGTTTTGAAAAAAATAATTCTGATTTAGCTGGTCATCCTGTAAGAAATTTAAAAAAAGGAATTGAATTTTCGACAGGTTCTCTTGGAATGGGTATATCAATTGCTGTAGGTCTGGGGATTGCATTTAAAAAAAAAAAAATAAAAAATAAAATTTTTGTTGTTGTTGGTGACGGTGAATGTAATGAGGGATCAAATTGGGAATCTTTAATGACAGCTGCACATTATCAATTAGATAATCTTATTATATTTATTGATAAAAACAATTTTCAGCAAACTGGTACTTGTGACGATATTTTAAGAACTGGTAATTTAAGTAAAAAGTTTGAATCATTTAATTGCTTTTCTCAAGAGATAGATGGTCATGATCACTTCCAGATTTATAAAGCAATTTCTAAAAATTTAAATGAACCTAGGCCAAACCTTATTGTGGCTAACACTACTAAAGGTAAAGGTATAGATTTGTTTGAAAATAAAAATGAATGGCATCACTCAGTTTTAAGTAAAAAAATTTATGAAGAAGCTTTGATAAACTTGGATAAAAATTATGGTTATTGAGGAAAAAAAACTCAAAATGATGTCCAGCATAGGTATGCGTGCCAGTTTTGGTTTGAATTGTCTTGAACTAATAAAAGATCATTCAGATTTAATAGTGCTAACTTCGGATGTTTCAACATCTGCTGGATTGGATAGGTTTAGAAAACAACATCCAAAAAATTTTATCGATGTTGGTATTTCTGAACAAAACCTAATTGGTGTAGCTACTGGACTTGCAACTGAGAATTTTAAGGTTATTACAACAACTTTTGCCCCATTTCAAACTTTAAGATGTTGTGAACAAATAAAAGTAAATCTTGGATATATGAAGTCTAAAGTTTTGATGGTAGGCCTGGCTTCAGGACTAATTTTAGGAAATCTGGGATTTTCTCATTGTAGCATTGAAGAAATTGGTGTTCTAAGATCGATACCAAATTTAAAGATTGTTACTCCAGCAGATGCTTTAGAACTTAAAAAAGTATTAGAGTATTTTTTAAATTATGGAGACCAGTCAATGTATTTACGTTTGACTGGAGGTTCTAATATTGAACAAATTTATTCAGAAGATTATGACTTTACAATTGGAAAAGCAATTACATTAAGGCAAGGCAAAGATATTTGTTTTTTTTCTTGTGGAGCAATATTAAAAAATGTTATCAAAGCTTCAAATATACTTGAAGAAAAATATAAAATCACATCAAAAATTATCAACATGCATACTATAAAACCAATAGATCGAGATGTAATATTAAAGAATAAAAACTTTAAGTTACATGTTTGTGTTGAAGAACACAATACTATAGGTGGTTTGGCTAGCGCAATTAGTGAGGTAAAATGTCAAGAGGGAGTATTTGTTAAGCAGGTTAATCTGGGAGTGAATGATGAATATACTAAGAGTGGAAGCTACGATTATTTGTTAGATCATTACAATCTATCACCTGAAAAAATTGTACAAACTATTATGAAAAAATTGAATAATGACTAATATTGAAAAATACAAACTATCTTTTAAAGAGTCATTATCCATTAAAGACAAAGATATAAGTGAAAAATTAGAATATAATGGAATACCAGAATGGGACTCTATTGGTCATATGACCTTAATGTCAAAACTAGAGGAGGAATTTGATATTAGTTTGGAAACAGATGATATCGTCGACTTCAGCTCTTTTAAAAAAGGTATTGAAATTTTAAAAAAATATAAAGTTAATATTTAACTAATTCCCAACTTGTTATAATCCAATCCAACATAAGGCATTTTCATTGGTGCTTTTTCATTTTTTAAGTATGGTATTTTCTTAAGTGGATTAAATCTCTCAGTAATTGTTATTCTAACTGATTTGTGATCTGAATTTTCATATCCACTATGAACTAATGATGAGAGAAAAATTATGCCATTACCCGCTTTTACTTTAAGATTTTTTATTTTTAAACCTTTAAGATATTTCTTGTTAATATGTGTATATTTTGAAGTCCAGGCTTTTTTGCCTAATGTAGGGTGTTCTAAACTATGCTTATAATATCCATTTTTATGAGATCTTTCGTAAATTTGCAATCCCCCAGTTTTTTGATTTGTGTCAAATAAGGGTATCCACAAAACTATGGTATCTCTAGCAAATTGATTTGTTTCTTGATGAGCATGGAGCAGTCTATCATTTGCGTTATCATGTGCATGTATAGCAGGTCTGCCTGAAAAAACCACTTTGGAAGAAAAAAACTTTTTAACAAAATTTACCATTTCTTTCTTATGTAAGTGTCCAAGTAAATCTATATTATATTTGCAAATATCATACCAATTTCCCTTGAGCTTGTTATTAAATTTTTTTACTTCATAATATTTTTTTTGAAGATCTTTTTGATTGCTAGGATGAATATAATTTAACGTTTCAACTAAGGATTTTTTAATCTTTTCTAATTCTGATTTACTCAAATAATTTTTAAATTCATAATAACCGTTTTGTTGAAGTGATTTTTTTATTTTATTAAAATTCCACATATTTAAAAAATGATTAATTATTTTTATTTGTAAACAGGATAAATATACTCATTTTTTTTCTTTTTAAACAACTTTTTCATTATCTCATAGGCTTTAAATACATCAATAATTTGACAATTAATATTCATCAGTTTTTTATATATTATTGCCTTCTTATTGACCAATATATTATCAAAAGAACTATCTATCTTAGTCCCTTTAACACCGGTTTCTAATTTTCTTGAAAAGACTATGGTTGAAACTTTTCTTCTTATGCCATTTTTCTTACAAAAACCAGTAAATTTTTTTTTAAATCTATAACTTACTTTTGCTTCCTGCTCCGCAACATGAACAAAAGTAAAGCTATCTTTATAGTCAATATCAAAAAAAATATTTTTAGCTTTTTTTTTAATTAAAAAATTAAAAATTGATTTTTTGCCAAAACTATCATCATTCTTAAGAGAACAAAGATATCTTTGATAAAAACCTCTTATCAAAAAAGAATATATAGGGTTATTTGATCTATAGAAACGATTTTTACCTATAAAATAGTTAGGTAAACTACCACAAATTGATTTTGTTTTATTAAAATCAAAATTTTGTGTTTTACAAAATTCCCAACTATAAGCTGGAATTAAAAGTGTACCTTTTTTTCCAATTTTTGAAATAATTGCATCAATAAACATATCAAAATCAAAAGTTTTTTTTTTAGTTCTAGCTTTTAAAAAAATATTAAAAAAATTTGAATTTAATAATAAGATTTCACCTTTTTTGATGTCTAATTTCTCTGCAAAGTTTTTATAATTTAATAATTGACTCACTTAATTCATTGATTCTTAGCTACACTCGAAAATTTTTTTTGCTTGAGCTTGAAATACTCACGTCTTTTTTGGTTAGCACTGCCGCCTGAATAAAGAACTTGAGTCGGATCATTTGATCTAACTGCTAAAAGATATTTTTCCTGGTCTGAAAGTTTTTTAATAAATCCATCTGATAAATATCTTTTATAGTTTAATAATTGATCATAACTTCTCTCTTTAATATTCAGCATTATAACTCTTCTTAGTTCACCTGTGTAATTAGTTGCACCTGCGTGCCAAATATTCAAGTTAGCTACAACTATGGATCCAGCTTTCAATATAAGTCTTTTTTCATTCTTTAACTTTTTATGAATATCGATGTGGTCATCTGGCCAACCTAATTTTTTGTGACTTTTAGGTACAATTCTCATAGCTCCATTTTCAATTTTCGTGTCATCTAGAAATATAAAAGCAACTATTCCTGCATATTTATCATCTTTATTATTTCTAGCAAATCCATCAATATGAATGCTTTGATTTCCAAGTTTTTTTTTTGGATTTCTTAAATTAAGTCCACATATTTTTATTTCATTTTTAGTAACATATTGTGCTGCATCAAGAATTTCAGGTATCTTAATTAAACCTAGGAATTCTTTACCCTTAGAGACAAGTCCACCTAATCTATCTGCTCCACTCTCAAATTTTTTGCCTTTTTTAAAATATTCTTCTTTGCCTTCCCATCCACCTTTATCTTTTTCTTGTTTAATTAAATCTGCTGATTTTTTTTTCAATTTTTCTAAATTTTTCAACATATAATCTGATTTCTCAATTACGATAAAACCATTGTGATCAAGATTATAATAGTCTTTCTTAGTTAGTTTTGATTTTGCTATTATAGTTTTTAAGATATTCATATTTGGAAGTAAAATTTTTAATACATAAACTAAGTTTTTTTTCTACTATAAGTATTCCAAAGGTTATTTGTACCTGGAATGCATTCATATTTATTTATAAAATTTTTCACTCTATAATAATCTCTTTTTTGATCTATTGTAAATGAGAAATTCCTTTTCAAGAATTTATAATTTCCAAAAGAATTAAACTTTCTTATTTTTGCAACTATCTTTTTATTAAAAAAAAACCATGTGGGAAATTGTAACATATCTCTTTTAAAATAGAGTTCTTTCTCAAATAATTTTTTTGAATAAAAAGCCTCCAATGAAATCCCTTTGGGAAACGAGCTTTTTATTTTCCAATTTTTCGAATGCACCATTGATCTTGTTGAAAGATAGTGAATTCTTTTTTTTAAAAAAGTTTCTATAAATTTATCAATTAAAAAAGGATCTATTAATGGATTATCACCTGTAAGTCTGAGAATTGGAAAATTTTTTTTTTTTTTAAATTTTAAATACCTAAAAAAAACATTTTCCTCAGGTCCAATTATAATATTAACTTTATAATTTTTCTTTATATATCTGATCAAGGATTTATTATTTTTTGCTTCTGATGTTAATATATAAATATTTTTATTGTTAAAATATTTTGACTTAAGAAGATTTTTAATTACATAATCTATTAAATTATAATTTTTATAAAGTTTTTTTAAAGATTTTCCAGGGAGTCTTTTTGAGCCCATGCGGGCCTCAATCACACCAATAATTTTTTTTTCAACCATAAATCTCTATGCTTAACAATTTGATGCTTTTGAACTTTTCTTCTCAACTTAAGTCCAATTATATTCTGAGTATCTTCTAATTTTACTGCCCGTGAATCATATGGTCTCAATGACATAACATTGTCTTTTGTAATTATGTGCCCTTTATTAAGAAAAGATGTAAAATATAAACTTCTACGTAATGTCTTCTTTGAGTATCTCTCACACTCAAAATCTTTTTCTCTTATACTTCCAATCATTTTTAACGAATCTTTTATTTGTGTTATCATTTCAGCTAATTCGTATCGATCAATTGAAAGAGAATAATCTCCAGCAAGTTTTGTTTTTTTTGGCATAAAGTGTTTTTCAATTATTTGAGCACCCAATATTGCTGCATTAATTGAGGTTCTTATTCCCGGAACATGATCAGAATATCCAGTAATAACTTTATATTTTTCTTTTAAAAAATTTATATTTACTAAATTTGCATCAGATGGTTTGGTAGGATACGCTGAAATACAATGTAAAATTGCTACATTTTTTTTTGAAAAAAAAGTTAATGCTTTTTTGATCTCGTTTTGATTTGACATTCCGGTAGATAGAACAACCATTTTTTTGGTTTTTGCGATCGCCTTTAATAAACCTAAATTATTTATATCACCAGATGCAACCTTAAAAAAATCAACAAAATTTTTTAATTTAGATACGTAGGTAGCATCAAAGGGAGATACTGCGAATCCAATATTAATTTTTTTTGCGTATTTCGAAAGTTTTTTTATTAGTTCAACAGTAACTTTTACCTTTTTAAATCTTTGATATTGAAATTTTAATTTTTTATCTTTAACATGCTTGTAGATCTTTAATTTTTTGTTAACTAAATTATTTTCATCAAAAACTTGAAATTTTACACAATCTGCACCAGCTTTTTTAGCTTGTAAGATAGATTCAAAACATAATTTATCATTTCCAAGATGATTACTCCCAACTTCAGCGATAATGTAGGGTATTTTTTTTTTTATTTTTAACAATTATACTATCCTAAATTCCATTTTATTCCATTTTCAGGATCCAGTGTTTCCAAATTAACTTTATTCTTATGTTTTTTTACTACTTTATAAATTTTATCTATCTCAATTTCGTTAAACTCAATTGGTTTAAGGCCTAGAGAAATTAATGATGTATTTTTTGGGTTGTAATAATGATTCTCTTCCTCAATTCTTGGGTTTTTATAATATGAAATGGCACATTTTAAATTATTTTTATCGCCATACTTTTTAATTTTATCAGCCATTTCATTTAAAGTGCAAAAATCTGTGAATTGATTAAAAACTCTAAATTCCCCTTTTTTGGCAGGATTGTCAGAAGCTATTTGCACACAATTGATAGTATCTTGTATATTCAAGAATGCTCTTTTTTGCGTCCCTTTACCATAAACACTCATTGGTTTTTGAACAGTCATCTGGGTAATAAATCTATTAATTATTGTTCCAAAAATTGAATCATAATGAAATGCTGTAGATAAATTTTCAAAATCTAAATCGATTTCTTTAGTGGTAATACCATATACAAAACCTTGGTTTAAATCTGTACATCGCAGGCCCCAAATTCTGCATGTAAACTCTATATTCGCACTATCATGTACTTTTGAAAGGTGATAAAAACTACCAGGTTTTTTTGGATACAAAACTCTATCTTCCCTTCCATTATGATTAACTTTTAACCAACCTTCCTCTATATCAATATTTGGTGTGCCATACTCACCCATTGTTCCTAATTTAACTAAATGAGCATCTGGACAGTATTTTTTTATTGCGAATAATAAATTTAAGTTACCTATAATATTGTTATGTTGAGTAAAGACAGCTTTTTCTCTATCTGCCATTGAATACGGTGCTGAAGGTTGTTCCGCGTAATGGATAATTGTTTCAGGTCTAAAATCAGATAAAATTTCACATAATGTTTTATAATTTAAAAGGTCTGTAACAAGATAATTTATGTGATTTTTTTGATTTTTGTTCCAAATTTTTATTCTATCTTGAAAAAACTTTACTGAATTTATGGGCTCTATTCCATATTCACTTTCAATTTTTCGTTTTGATAAGTTATCTACTGCAAAAACGTTGTGTCCCAAATTTGAAAAATGTATAGCAGTTGGCCATCCTAAATATCCATCAGCACCTAAGATTAATATTTTCATTTTTTAAATCTTTTATACCAATTATAAGTTAACTCCAAATTTTTCATTAATTTTTTTTTTAATTTAATTAATGGTTTTTTATAAATATGGTCATCATAACCTTCTGGTGTTTTAATATATCTAAATTTATTATTCTTTTTAGAAATAACATCTAGACATCTTTTAAGATCGATTATTCTCAGAAATTGGTTGGTATTTATATTTACTTCAGTTTTTTTTGATTTTAAAAATAGCTCTTTAATCAAGGCTGAACATACGTCCTCGACAAAAATAAAGTCCCTTTTTTGAAGACCATTACTATGAATTTCCAAAGATTTTTTTGAGATCATTCTTCTTATAAAACTATGCACAACACTATTTTTGTGAGCTGAATAAGGCCCAAACACATTGGATAGTTTACAGTTTATAATATTCATTTTTTTTATTTTTGAATAAGTGTAGCCGTACATTTCGCAAATTACTTTGGTCAGACCATAAATACTTGGATTGTATTTAAAATTATCTACACCCATTGATGATGCAATAAGAATTTTTTCAACATTATATTTGAGTGAAAGATTTAAAATATTAACAGTAGCTCTCACGTTATTGTTGAATGCAATATCAGGTGAATTGTGACAATTTACAAAACCAGGTAATGCTGCTAAATGAATTATATATTTTATATTTTTTTTTTTAAAAACCTTCTCTAATTTTTTTTCATTACATAAATCTATCTTAAAAAAATTTTTAACTTTAAAATAAGGATTATCAATCTTATCAATCGAGTAAAATAATTCTTTTTTTTTATTTAAATTTTTAACTAAGTTTGATCCAATAAAACCAGAGCTTCCTGTAATAAGTATTGTCATATAAAATTTTTTACAAACACATAAATTTTTGATAAGTTTTTTTTAAAAAAACTTTTAGACATATTTAAACTGTGCATTCTGTATTTATAAGCTGATTTATTAATAGCTCCTAATTTTATATTTCTAATTCTATTAATTTTTAGCCAAAAGTCATAATCATCTTGATAATTTAATTTTTCATCAAACCCACCTATCTGTTCCCAAATTTTTTTTTTATATATCGTTCCACTTCCAACAGGATATAAGAATTTAGAGCCTATTAATTTTTTATCTTGAATTTTAGTTTTGATAATATTCGTATCTTTATCTACAATTTTTAAATTTCCAAAAATTAAATCATAATTTTTAGCTTTGAATTCTTTCAAATAATCCTCAAAAAAATTACTTTCTAATAAGTCATCTGCATCAACTTTTGTTATTAAAGGAAAGTTAGATTTCTTAATTCCAAAGTTATAAGATTTTGACAAAGACTTAAAATTTACATAAAAATATTTTATTTTTGGATTTGATAAATATTTATTTATTATTTGCTCAGAATTATCTTTACTACTATCATTAACAATTATAATTTCACCAATAAAAGAATTGTTATTACTCAAAATACTGTCTAAACAATTTTCAATATATTTTTCATAATTATGGGTTATAAGGACTACTGAAATCATTTAAATGAATAATTATGTTTATTTAATTGTAATTTAAATTATTTAACTATCAAATTAAGTTAATACTATGTTGGAAATTATTAAAGAGCTTTTTAACTATCCTAGGAGCATTACAGGTCAAGCAACTAGAGAAACTCTTAAATACATTGGAAAAAAAGTACAGAAATTGAAAATAATCAAATTTAGATGTGGATCAAAAGTTTATGATTGGAAAATACCTGATGAGTGGAATATTAAAGACG
>MDTA01027627.1_pt1 | contig 11579 bp, 11 predicted proteins | sample 811151 | NCBI WGS metagenome assembly MDTA01 (sample SAMN05326648, study PRJNA326480) | marine metagenome | isolation source: seawater | place: Indian Ocean: South | collected 2010 | reverse complement strand
TTAATGCTTTCGGTTATATCTTTCTCATGGGAAATCATTGGTCTAGATAAACCAGCATTATGAATTACTACTTTAGGTTTGTATTTAATGAAATTTTTTTTGATACTTTTTTCACTCAAAATATTTAATTCTTTTGAGTTAAGAAATTTGATATTATATTTATTATTGAAACCATAAAAACTTTTTGCAAATCTTCCTTCTCCACCTGTAAATATTATTTTTTTTTTCAAAATTTTTTATTATTGATTTTTTTTAATACATTTAAAGTTTCGTTAATTTCAGACTGTAACGAACGTTTGAATTTAATTCCTTTTTTTTTAAATAATTCATTTGAAACTTTATATGATGTTTGATTGATAATCTTTGAGTTAATAAATTGAATTTTTAATTTTTGTTTTTTTTGAATTATTTTCAAAATATCTTTTACCCTAAAATTATTTGATAAAACATTATAAACTTTACCATCAAATACATTTTTTTTTATTACTATTTGTATCGCATTTAAAGCATCTTGTAGAGATAGATATGGCCGATATTGATTATAAGCATTTTTCCAAACTGGTATCGGTAAATTTAAAGAGGCATTAAGACAAAATTTATTGACAGCAGTATGGAATCTTATACCTCGAGATAAGCCTGCGATAGTACCAAACCTCAAAGTAACAAACTTGTTAGGTTCTAAATTTTTTTTTACCATTTTTTCCTCAATAAGTTTTATTTCAGCATAAGGCGTTTGTGGTCTTAAATTTTTTTCTTGCTCATCAACTAAACCTTTGCTCTGTCCGTAAACACTAGTGCTAGATAAATGTATCAATTTGGTCTTTTTATGAATTTTAAGAAATTCTATGATATTTTTAAATACATTAAGATTATTTTTGTAAATTTTTTTTCTTATTTTAATACTGCCCTCAGCATCAGTCATTGAGGCTAAATGTATAACAAAATCTACCTTTTCTAACTTTTTATATGAATTGTTTTCTGAAAGATCTAAATTGATAAACTTTGAATTATTTAATTTTTTTTCTATAAAAAGAAGATTGTTTACTCTACTTTTATTTAAATCATCTAAAAGTAATATCTCAGAGAATTTACCAATTTTATTAAGATTTTCAGTTATATAAGTACCAATATGACCTAAACAACCAGTAATAAGTATCTTCATAATGTGTTAAATAAAAAATTAGTATATTATATTAAAAATTAATTCTAATGAAAATTAATCAACCTAAAATTATTTATATAAAATCATTTAGAAATCACAATGGAGAATTATTTACTATCGAAAAAAACAAGAATATTAACAATTTTAAAAGAGTTTTTTATATAAAAGCAAATAAAGGTGCTTTAAGAGGAAAGCATGCCCACAAAAAATGTATACAATATTTGATTTGTGTATCAGGTAAAATTCAAGTCGATTGTTTAATAAATAGATCAAAAAAAAAATTTTTACTGAATTCACCAAAAAAAATTTTAAAAGTTTTCCCTTATACTTGGGTTACACAAAAATACTTAAAAAAAAATTCTTTATTATTGTGTCTATGTTCTGACAAGTACGACGCAAAAGATTATATTAGAAAGTTTGATCAATATATTAATCATTTTTCAAATTGACATGTGAAAACCATTTTACTTTATTTAAGATTTTTTTCTCTTTTCTAAAAATTTCTTTTTTGTGATTCCATGCAAATAGATAAATATGACTTGGTATATTTTTGTAAAAGTATTGCATTGATTTAATTGGAATATGAGCACCTGGAGAAAATTTATTTTGTTTTTCGGGTGTTGTATCACATATAAAATCAATATGTTTATAATCAATTTTACAAAAATTCAAAATTGTTGTGCTCTTTGAGGTTGCTCCATATCCACAAACCTTATTACCCTTTTTTTTTAAATTAATAATTTTTTTTCTCAAAAGTGTTTTTGATTCTAAACAATTCTTTTTGAATTTTAAAGCCGCATCTATTTTGTCAATTTTATTTTTTTTTTCGTATTTTAATATATTAGCTAATCTTTGGGATGAGGAATTTTTTTTTGAAACTACATATCTCATTGAACCACCATGTGTCATCTGTGGTATACAGTCGTTAAGATACATTCCAAACAACTTAAATATTTTTTTTATAGATGAGGCAGAAAACATGAAAATATGTTCATCGTATATTTGATCATAAGAAACTTTTTTATACATTGACCCTAAATAAGGTTCTTCAAAAATAAATTTTCCATTATTATCAAGTAATAATTTCACCGACTTTATCAAATCCACTAAATTTGGTATGTGACATATAACATTTGATGCACAAATAATACTTGTTTTATTGATAAGTTTTTTTTGTTTCTTTACATTTTTAAGATTGAAAAAATTATTTATACTTTTAATCCCTCTTTTTTTTGCAACATCACAAACACTTTTAGAAGGCTCAAAGCCCAGACAATTATATTTTTTTTTTGAGAAATTAGACAAAAATGTCCCATCATTAGAGCCAATCTCTATCAAATTTTTTTTTTTTCCCAATTTATTTTTAATAAAAGTTGAATATTTTTTGAAATGTTTAATCATATATTTAGAACTTCCCGTATAAAAAGGATAATTCTTATTAAAAATTTTATTGGGTTTTGGGTGTTCATTAATTTGAAATAAAGACAAATCTTTATTGAATCCAGCTTGCATTTGATAAAAAAACTCATTTTTAAATTGGTTTTTTTTAAGAAAACCATTGGCTAGTGGCATTTTCCCAAAATTTATAACTTTTGATATTTTTTTTTTAGTAACTTTACAAATCATTTAAAAAAAAAGCTTAAAACAAATCTAATCTTATTTTTATAACTTAAACTAAAAGTATATCTCAAAATAATCTTAATAATTAAAATAATTTTTATAAAATTTTTTTTATTTTTATCTCTATTTAGAATACTCATTTGATTTATAAAAAACCATTTTGCAAGATAATAATCTAAATTATTCTTGATTCTTATAAGGTTTTTATTTTCCTTTATTATTTCATCGATAACCATTCTTACATCCTTTTCAGATTCTATATGAGCATGAAAATCTTTGGTGGTACTACTTCTTGAGCCATCATCAATATCATAATAAATCAGCTCATCATAAGAATAAGCAATTTTTCCAAATTTTGAAATCTTAATAGGAAGTATTATATCTGCGTAAGGATATATTCCCATTTTTTCATTGTTTGAATTTTCTAAACTTTTTGATGTAATTTGCATTCCACCTATTTCATCTAAATACTTCTTTTTAAAAAGTCCATACACTCCAATTAATTTAATTTTTTTTGATAAAAAATTTTCTAAAAATTCGATTTGGTTTAAAATTTTAAATTCTTTTTTTTTAGAATTTTTTTGATTTATACTTGTATAACTTGTGTAAGATACAATTATTGTATCATTTTGTTTATGAGCCTCTATGTTTCTTTCTAAAAAAGTAGGAAATAAAAAATCATCATCCGAGAGCCAAATAAAATATTCACCTAAAGAACTTTTAAGCAAATTATTCATATTTTCTCTCTCTCCTAAATTTTTGTCATTATTAATTATTTTTACTTTATTCACTTTGAATACATCATCCATTTCAGGTAATATTTTTTGATCAACATCATCGTTGCCAATCAAAATTTCAAAATTTTCGTATGATTGACTAAGTATAGATCTAACACATCTTATGAGTTTATTAAGTCTTTTGTAAGTAGTAATACCTATTGAAACTTTTGGCATTTTTATTTTTTAAACGAAATTACTCTGATCATAAAATCTCTTTTACCTTGCCACCTAAATTCGCTGACTTTAGTTTTTATAAAATTTAAATGTTTAAAAATTGAAATTAATTTTTTTTTAGTATAACAATTTTTATGATATTGACCTCTCCCATGCTGGCTTCCGTATATACTTGCAATAATGTATCCCCATTTATTTGTATAATTATAAGTATAAGTTCCAAACCAATGTTTTTCCGATATGGCTTTTTTTGAAGTTTTATAAAAATCTTTCCAATCATCTTTAAGCTTAAGCCAATGTTTGACTGTTTTTTCAAAGTTAATTGTTGAAAAATTAATTTTACCTTTGTGTTTCAAAACTCTTTTTACTTCATAAAAAAACTTTCTTTCCTCAAAAAAAGATAGATGTTCAATAAAAGCCTCTGCTCTTATTTCATCTACTGAGTTATCTTTAAATGGTAAATCAAATATATCCAAGTTTTTAATTCTTAAGTTTTTTTTAAATTTTCTGTTGGGATATCTTTTTCTTAATGTTGTAATTGAGTCAAAGTCAATATTCAAATAACCATTTATAGGCCTAGATCCACTGCCTATATTTAATCTAATTTTTTTTTTCATCTTTTTTAATAATTTTACCATCTTCAACTTTAAAAATTTCATCACAATTTTCAATTGTCGAACTTCTATGTGAAATTATGATTATTGTTTTATTTTTTCCAATTTCTAACAAATTATCTATAAAATCTTTCTCAACCTCCTCATCAATAGCACTTGTTGCCTCGTCTAAAATTAATATTTCTGGATCATGATAAAATGCTCTTGCAATAATTATTCTCTGTTTTTGTCCTCCCGAAAGCATGATGCCTTGATTTCCGACTTTAGTTTCAATTTTTTCTTCTAAATTATTCACAAAGTCACCCAGCTGAGCAAATTCTAAGGCTTTTTTTACTTTTCCATCATCAATTAAATGATCTTTAATTCCAAATGCTACATTTTTTTTTATACTTTCATCAAATAAGTAAAAATTTTGTGGAATATAACCAATTTTATTCCTCCAGTTCGTACATTTAATATCATTTATAACATTACCATCTATTATTAACTTACCCTGAGTGGGTTCGAGTAATCCAATAATAATATCTACAATTGTTGTTTTTCCTGAGCCTGATCTGCCAATTATTGCTATCTTCGATTTTTTCTTTATTTCAAGATTTATATTTTGAAGAATTGTCTTTTTGTTGTTTTGATACTTAAAAAAAACATCTTTAAGAACAATATTTTTTTCAAATTTTATATTTTCTAATTGATCTAAATTTTTTACATTTTTTAATTTATTTTCACTTTTTAAATTTTTGACATTATCTACATTAAAAATTGAATAAACATTCAACATTGCTGCCTGATTATATTTCATTGATGATAAAGACTTAGTTATGCTATTAAATGATGGGATTAATCTGATTGTAGATACGGCCATAAGAGTAATAATTGGTAAAGACTCAACAATAGAATTGTTTTCAAAATATAGAAATAATATTACACCAGAGATTCCAATTATGGCAAAAATTTCAAGTATAAATCTAGGTAAAGCAGATAGAAAATAATTCCATAAATGATTTTTTTCAAGATTAGTAAAATTTTTTGAAAAAACATCACTTAGATAACTTTCTTTACTAAACAGTTTTACATCTTTTATCGCATTAAAAGATTGATTAGAAATTTTCAATATTGAAGAATTAAGCTTTAAATTATCTTCACCTCTTTTTTTTAGATTATTCTTTATAACAAAAAAAAATAAAAAAGACAAAAAACCTAATGTTAAGAATATCGAGGTCGTGACTCTTGGATCTGCATAAACTAATAGTGAAAAGATAAAAACCAAAATTAATATTTCCTTAATAATTAAAGTGATGTTTTTTATATAATTTGTGGACTCATTAATATCGGAAGTAACTGATCTAACAAATATAGAAGGATTTTTATCTAAATGAAAACTATAAGGAGAATAAATAAACTCATTAAATAATTTCTTTGAATTTGAAATTTTCATTTTCCTAGAAAAGTTTCCTTCAAAATAGACTAAAAAACTCAAAAATAAATTTTTGATAATAAAAATACCACATAAAATAAAAGAAGATCTTATTATTAAATCTTTCTCGCTAAGATTTAAAAAGAAATTTTTCACAAAATAGATGTCTACTTTATCTAAGTAAAAATTTGGATCTACCAAGAAGCCAACAAAAATTGGAATGAAGCCTATCCCCAATATTTCTATTAAACTAGAAAATATCAACAGCAATATTATAAAAATAAATTCACTTAATTGTTTTTTTGGAATAATCTTAATAAATTGTAAATTCATTGAACTTTAATTATCATAGCCTGGAAAAATATTTATTACTTTGAATAAAATTTTCAATTTTATTTTGAATTTCAAACTCTAAATTTTTATTTTGGACAATCAAATTTTCCCATTTTCCAAGATAATCATATTCTAAATTATTTATTTTTTTTTTAATAAAATTACGATAAAAAATATTTTTTATATCATGTAAATTTTGCATATAATAATATTCATAAACCTTATTTTTATTAATAGAAAATTTTTTAATCAACTTAGGTAATTTTTTTATTGCAATCTCATAATCCTTTACAGATTTACAGTGAAGATTAAATTTATATGCAATATGAGGATTATTCATTGATGCATTTATAACTAATTTATTGAAAAGTGGATACTCACATCCAATCGTTCCATATACAGTAAAAACTGTGTCTATTCCCTCCTTTAATAATTGGTTGTGTGAACTTTCAGCAGGTAATAAATTAAATTTCGGATAGCGCTTAACGAACTTATCAATAATTTCCATTGTTCCCGGAATATAATCTGGATGAGTTTTAATATACCAATCGTAATCAGTTTTATTAGTCATTTTACCTAGAAAATCTAACCATTCATAAAAATCTGGAAATAAATTATTGCCGTAGCTATGTGGGCTATCGTAAAAACAATGTGTAGCAATCAGTATTTTAGTTTTATTATTTTCTTTTAATAATCTTTTTTCACTTAATTTATTATAAGCACTTTTTTTAGAGTACGACATATCAACACCTATTTTGCCTCTAAACCTAAGATCTAATCTTTTTTTAGCATTTTTAAGACCATACAATTTCTTTTTAGAAGATAATTTAGAAAATAACTTGGGAAATGACTCATACTCTTTATAAGCCATATATTTTTTGTCATTAAGTTTATAAATATGTGTAGCATTTACTTGATATGCATTAATTTTTTTTTGAATACATATTCTAAGTGGCACAGCTAAACTATAAACTGTATGACTTACAACAATTGATTTTAAATTTTGATTAATAAACTCATACCAACAATAAAATTTACTTAATTCATCATATAAAAATTGCTTAAAATCCTCATTTTTAAAGTCTATTGTTGGTTTATTATATTTCTTCAAATAAGTGTCATAAAACAAATCTCCTACTAAGATTTTATTGATTTTTAAATTTTCAAATTCTCTTTTATCGTTAATTTTTGAAATTAACATTTTATATTTTTGATTAATCTTTTTTTTTAATCTTTCATTAAGAGATATAAAGCAAAATATATCAATTACACCGAAAGATTTATAAATACTGAATGTGCTTAAAGGATAAATTTTCATCAAAAATAATTTTATTATTTTTAAAAAAGATTTTTTTCTTAAGTCAGTAAAAGCAACAATCTTTGCATCAAATTTTTCAGATAATTTAGAAATGAAATAAGAATAAGGAATATAACTTTCAGCAATAGAATTAAATTCAATTAATACAATTTTTGTTTTATCTTTTTTTGATTTAGTTAAAAAATTTTTTTTACAAAAATTCTTGAATAAAATAATATTTTTGATTTTATTAAATATTTTCATTTTTAATTTGTCTTAATTCTAATATTTTTCAAATTTAACCTTAAATTTAAAAATTTTCTTTCCAAACTTCTTTAAAAATTTTTACAATATTGTTCATGTCTTTGATCGAAAAATCGTAGTTCATAACACCCAAACCGATAAACATTTCATCATGATATTTTTCTGCTACTGGACAAATACCTTTCTTATAAATATATTTTTTTTCATTTAATATCCAAGGAAATGATTTTTTTGAACCATAAGCAATTTTTTTTCTAAAAATTGGAAGCAGATGTAAATTAGTGTACCCTTCAATTATAATGGAAAGTCCTTTTTTTCTTAGTTTAGAAATCAATTGTTTTCTAGAAACTTTAAATTTATTTTTACTTTGATCATAAATTAACGGATAAACATAAAAAGAATGGGTTTTTATTTTTTTGTCATATTTAGGAGTTGAAAGACCATTTAAATTCCTTAATCCCTTTGTTAATGTTTGAGCTAATAAATTTTGTTTCAATAGAATTTTTTTTAATTTTTTTAATTGTTCTAAGAGAATAGAGGCTTGTAACTCAGTTAGTCGAAAATTATAGCCTATCATATTTGTTAATGGAAATTTTTTTCTTTTACGCATTACAGCCTCTGCATGATTTGCAATCATTCTCATTTTTTCAGCTAGCATTTTATTATTAGTGACCAAAAGACCTCCTTCACCACAATGTATATGTTTATGATGATTAAAACTAAAGCCTCCTATATCACCCAAAGTTCCAGCAAATCTTTTTTTATATTTAGCTCCAATCGCTTGAGCACAGTCAGATATTACTTTTAAATTATGTTTTTTTGCTATTGAATTTATTTCATCCATATCTGCTGATAGACCAAAAATGTCAACAACCATTATTGCTTTAGTTTTTTTTGAAATTTTTTTTTCTATTTTTTTTGGATCTATACAAAAATTCTCTGGATCTATATCTACAAATACAGGTATAGCATTCCAGTGTAAAATTGCGGTTGCAGTTGCAGACATTGTCCACGGACAAACTAATATTTCATCACCTGGTTCAATATCCAGGGCACCAACAGCACAAATTAACCCTGAGGTCCATGAATTTACAGCAATTGAATATTTTACTTTGAAATAATTATTGAATTTTTTTTCTAATTTTTTTATCTCATTTCCCCCATAAAAATTTTTTCCCCATTCTGCAACATAGCTAGATAATGATCCTGACTTTAATATTCTTTTTGCGGCATCTAACTCATTTTTGTCAAAATTATTTCTCTTTTTAAATTTCATTTTTACTTATCTTATTTATTAATTTTAAAACTTTAAGACTTCTGAGATTATTTTTTTTATTATATGTGTTATTTTTAAGGTTTTTATATACCAAACTAAGCAAATTTAGTTGATAATTATTTAACTCAATATTTATTTTTTTTTCTCTAAACTTAAAAAAATCATTATTTATCCTAAATTTTTTATCACCTATTTTAAGATAAATGGTGCTAGACTTTTTTTTATGAAAAAAAGTACTTTTAATAAAAGCATCTCCATTTTTATATGAAAATTTCACATCAAAAAATTTTTTTTTTTTTTTTAATAGTTTATAATCATCAGGATACCCTCTCAGATAAATCATTAGGTCAACGAAATGAGATCCGTTATTTAAGAATTCTCCAGAATAATAAAAATTAAAATCAAATTTTTTATAATTATCACTTAAGTATTTTTTTTTAATTTTATGAAATTTAGGATTAAGTGACCTTATATAATTCACAAATATCTTAATGTTCTTTTTTTTACATATTTTGTATATTTCATTTGCATGCTTAAAATTTTCTGTAAATGGTTTTTCAAAAATGAAAGCCTTAGGAGAATAAACTGAAACTACTTTTTTAAAAATAGAATAATGCAGTTTTGTGTCTGCACATATAATTATTAGTTCACTTTTGTAAATTTTAATTGCATCTTTAAAATTTTCAAAACAATTTTTCCCATAAAATTTTTTAAATATCCTTAGTTTTTGTTTATTTGGATCACATGCAAAATCTAATTGAAATAATTTATTTTTCGTTAAAGCTTTGGAATAGGTTAAAATTTCTTTTTTATTTAAATCGTAAAGTAATCCTATTTTTCCTAAACCTATAATTCCTGTTGAAATTCTAATTTTTCTCATTCAATACATTAATATTATTATAAGGTAACATTGAGACCATATTTTTATAAAATATGCAGTTATAAGTTTTAATTTTTAATTTAAGTGCAACAACTAATGCCATAGAGTTGCATCCAAATACTGCTTCGGATGATTTTACTAAATATTCTAGTCTATCATCTTTTATGATTGTAATTTGATAATTGGTAGAAATACTATTCAAAACGTATCTATATTTTTTCATATCCTCATTTGGATGTAGCTTAAAAATTATTTTTTTACATTTGAGGTTTAAAAATGGAATTACTCTTAATAATTTTTTGAAGATTTTTAAATCTGTGACACCACCACTTTGTCTTGCACTAGAAACATACAATAAATGTTTTTTTTTTATTCTTAAATTTATATTCTTTTTTAAAGTCACAAAATAAGGATTCTTTTTTATTCTGATTTTGACGTTAACTTTCTGAAAATCACTCTTTGCCTTTTCAAAACTATATCTATCTCCTGTCCATATTTCATTTGGATATATATATTCTTTATTTTTTTTGAATCTATTTTTGTAATTTACCCAATGGTCTAAGAAACTTACTACTTTAACACCGTATTCTTTACTTTTTTTAATACCGTTAATTTCATGGTTTGACGATCCAGTTCCTGTAATAACGAGATCACAATTTTTTAATAAATTTAGATTAAAGTTATTTTTGATTTTTTTTTTTAAAGTTACTTCAAAGATTTTTTTAGATGGTCCTTTAAGAAAAAAAATATAATTTTGTTTATTAATTTTAACGTAATTTGATAAAATTTTTGCCCCACCTGCATCATTTGCAACTAAACCTATAAGCATTATATAAATTAATTAAAACTAAATATTTAATATTTCTTTTTTAAATTTAAGCCTTTCCACTTTTTTTTTGCAAGCTCCCAATCATTTTTATTATCTATATCTTGAACTTCTTCACTTTTAAAATTTATAAAATCATTTGGACCAGAAAAAATTTTTTTTTTATTAGTCCAACTACTTCTCCAGCCTAAATAAAATTGAGCAGCATCATAATAATAAGTTTTTAGATCTTGTGATCTTTTATAAAAATTTTTTTCAATAAGCATTTTGATTTTTTTCTTTTTTTTACAAAAACTTCTTTCCACAGGTTTTTCAAAATTGCATGCCGAGAAAATATAATTATTATTTTTTTTTAATTTTATAAAAGCTTCTTTTAATTTTCTATTAGTAAGAAAAATTGAAGTTGGGTAAATACAACATATTTTTGAATATTTTTTTTTTATGTCTATAGATCCAATAACATTTTTTACTACACTTATTGTGTCAGTATAATCGTCAGCATACTTTGAACTTCGGATATGCACTTCAGCGCCGAATTTTTTTGAAACTTTTGCAATTTTTAAATTATCAGTTGAAACTATAACTTTATCAAATAGATCTGACTTCAAAGCAGTCTTAATAGGATAATATATTATCGGTTTCCCAAAAAATGATTTTATGTTTTTTAAAGGAATTCTTTTACTGCCACCTCTAGCAGGAATGATACAAATGTTCTTTTTTTTTAATTTTTTAATCATTTATATGACTTGAAAACTCAAGTCGTATTCAATTTAAATAAATAATAATATATATTCTAAATTTTTATATTTTAGTGATAGAGTTTAAAAATCAAAATACCAAGTAAAATTTTTTTCAGTGCATAAATCAAGCCAATTGAGCTATTAGTACTGGTCAGCTACACGCATTACTGCGCTTCCACATCCAGCCTATCAACGTGGTG
>MDTA01130123.1_pt1 | contig 11580 bp, 8 predicted proteins | sample 811151 | NCBI WGS metagenome assembly MDTA01 (sample SAMN05326648, study PRJNA326480) | marine metagenome | isolation source: seawater | place: Indian Ocean: South | collected 2010 | reverse complement strand
CTCGCCTCCTCCGTCACCGCCCGCGCCTCCTCAGCAACCCCTCAACTCACCTCAGTTCGAGCTGATCGCGGAAGGCCAGCAGTGCACCGGGGACGAGACTACCCTACTCGTAAAGTATATAAATAAACTACTTTGAACTGCTCTAACTCGCCATCCGCTGATCACTCGCCATCCGCCGACAGCGCGTCGCCCGCGGCGTCGCCGCCGCCGCCCTCCTCCTCCTCGTCGGGCACCTCGACCGCCGCGCCGCCGCAGCCGCCCGGCCCCTCCGCGCCCCGCGCTCCGCCGCCGCCGCCACCACCCACCATCCGCAGCACCTCCTCCGGCACGGCGCGGAGGCGCTGGGCGTACACGCCGCGCGCAAACTCGTACAGCGCGACGTCGACGTCCTCGTGCCTTGCCATCTCGGCGACGAGCCCGGGGACGGCGCAGAGCTGCTCCATCTCGAGGCGGCGGTGGTGGCCGCCGGGGACGAGGCGGTCGGCCTTCTCGCCGCCGAGCTCTTCCTTGTAAAAGTCGAGCCAGCCGAAGGTGTACGCGATCAGAGCGAACGACTCGTCCAGCCGTTCGGTGAGGCCGAAGACGGCATACGAGTGGACCAGGTGGTAGCGCGCCGCGCGCAGCGCCGAGGCGCCGAGCGCCCCCGGCGCAGGCCCGCCGATCGAGTCGCACCAGGTGGCGCCGGAGACGAAGCAGGTGAGCGCGGTGCGCCCGCGGAGGCGGCGGCGGTACGCGGCGGCGAACGCGCGTGCCGAGGTGTTGGCGCCGGGCGGCGGTTTTCCAAACGTGCCGGCCGGGTACATGTTGAAGAGCGAGACGAGGCGGGAGAGCGGCTCGCGCACGAAGGTGAGCGCGGTGAACGGCGCGCGCATCCGCGCGAGCAGCTGCGGGTGGTAGGAGATGTGTCCCGTCACGACGAGGTACCGCGACCCGATGCGCCCGTCGGCGCCGAGGCAGTCGGGGCCCGCCGTCGTCAGCGAGGACGATTTGTTCTCGTGAAAGCTCAGGTCGCGGTAGAAGACGCACGCAAACTTCGAGGCCGCACGGCGCGTGCGCACGTACTCGAGGAGCAGCGAGTTGCGGAACGACGAGCCCGCGCACTTGGGGATGTGCGTGAAGAGCAGCGGATGATTCTTTCGCGGCGGCGCCAGCGCCTGCAGCTTCGGGAGCCGCGCCGCAAAGTCGTCCGCCCAGCGCCGCCGCGCCGGGGCGAGCGCGGGCGCCGGGCACAGCGCCGATGCCGACGCGCACGTAGGCGCGCGCACCGTCCGGCGCTTCGTGCCGTTCGTCGTCGTCGCGTTTGCTCTCGGGCCGAGGCGCCGCTCGACCAGCTGTTGTGCAAAGGCGTACAGCTCGAGGTCGGCCGCCTCCGCCTCCGCCATCCGACCGCGCAGCGGCGCGTCGAGATCCGACAACGACAAAAAGTGCGACGCGCCGCCGCCGTCGCCGCCGCCGCCCACGACACGCACCTGGCGGTCGAGGGTCGCGCACAGCGCCGCCGGCGGCGGGCGAAGCGCGGCGCGCCGCAGCTCGTCGCACAGCGCACGCTTGCCCTCTTCAAAACGCTCGAGGAGGACAACCGCGCTCGCAGCTTCGAGCTGTCGCCGCGCCGCCGCCGCCCACCGCGCCAACGTCTCCGGCGGTTGCGGCTCCCACGCCGGAATACCATCGGCCACCGCCGCCACCGCCGCGCCGTCGCCGGCTGCGGCGGCTGCGAGCTTCGGCGGCACCCACGTGCAATCGGTGAGGCGTATGCCGGCGAGCACGCACGAGAGAGCGTTGCGGCCGCGGAGGCGCGCGGCGTAGGCGGCGCGAAAGTGATCGAGCGGCTCGACCCAGCCGCTCGCATTGCGGGCGGCGCCAGCACGGCTGTAGTCGGATGCAGCGAGCCGCCAGTCGCGCAGCGGCCGCGCGTTGAATTCGGCGACGAGCCGCTCCAAGGGCGGCCGAAGCACGGCGATCAGCCGCGGCCGCTGCATCTTCTTTCGCACGCCGAGGTGCGGCGAGAGGACGAAGCGCACGCCGGCGCGCACCGGCGCCGTCGCGGCGTCGCCGACGTCGAGGCAGCGCGCCCGCCAGTCCGCGGTGCCCAGTCGGCAGAGCCCGGCCGCCACCTCGTCGCTCGCGTCGCCGCCAGCGCCGCGCAGGAACGGCAGCACGACCTGGTCGGCGACGCGCACCGCCTCGCAGCCCGCCATGCCGAGCACCACGTACTGCGGCTCCGACGGCGCGGGCGGCAGCACTGGCGGCGCGGGCGGCGGCGAAGGCGCGGCGGGCAGCGACGGCGACGGCATCGCAGCGACAGCGACGGCCGCCATGGACGACCGTAGCGACGCCAGCGCATACGGCCAATTGGCGACTGCGCCGAGCGTGGCGGCCAGCAGCAGTCCGATGACTCGGGTTGCGCGCCGCGAGCCGCCGCGTCTCAAAGCCGTGGCCGGCGCCGCGACGGGCGGCGGCATTTGCGCCGTGCGCCACAGCGCGACGCCACGACGTCTGGCTGGGGGACGGTTTCGCCGAGACCTCCGCACAAAGCAGCTCCGCTATTCCGCTGGCGGAGTCTGTGAAACTTTTGATGCGCGCCCACTCACACCCCCAATCCTGCATGCGCGCGCGCGCGGTTCCCGGGCCAGAATCACTCCCCGCCTCGGCCGCCGCGCTCCCTCGGCGCACCCTCTCCCTCCGCTGACGGTCACGCGTCAGCGCCCCAGGAAGTGGTTCTCCTTCGCCATCACCGCGATGTCCGAGATCTTCATCGCGGCGGCCTCGCCGCCGACGCCCGACGCCCTGCCCTCCTCCGCCGCGCACACGCGATGCGCCGTGCCGGGCAGCGGCTTCGAGCACACGTCGACGAAGCGCTCGGTGAGCGTCGTCCGCTTGACGACGCACTCCTCCGAGAAGTAGAGGCGCGAGGCGGAGGCGGCGGTGCCCACGCGCGAGCGCGCCTGCGCCGCCGTCGCGAGCGGCGGCGGCACGTAGCCGGTGGGCGCGTCGAGCACGTTGCGGCGCGCCACCCGGCCGCCGGCACCGCCGTAGACGCAGGCGTCGACGAGGTCCATCGCACTCTCGGGGCAGGCGGAGCCCGAGTCGCGGAGCTGCGCGCGGAGCTCCTGCAGGATCCGGCGCTCGGGCTCGATCGTCTCGCCGGTGAGGTCGGCCGACCCGAAGGCGATGCGCAGGCCCGACATCCGCTCGACGGCGCACACGATGGCGCCCGCCGCGCGGTCCGCCGGCCATCGGCGCTGCTGGAACTTCTTCGACGCCCACATCACGACGGAGCGCGACGAGATCGGCTCGAGGCGCTCGCGGCGCAGCGCGACGGCGACGCCGTCGGCCGTGCCGGTGTTCGGGTGGAGGTAGTGCACGACGTGGTACTTCTCGTCGAGGTAGGGCTTGAGGACATGCATCTGCTCGGCGCCGATACCCTGCAGCAGGTACGCGTCGAGGCCCGCGTGGCGCAGCATCGAGCCGACCGCCGGCGCGCGCTGATCCCAAGACCCGACGCCGACGCGGAGGTCGTACGAGCCGACGCTCGTGTACAGCAGCGGCTCGTGCTCGCGAGTGTGGCCCTCGTGGTACAGCAGCGCGAGGGGGGTGGTCATCGGGGCGGGCGAGCGGGTGGTCGGGGCTCGCACGAGTGGACGACGGTTGGTGGCACGTCCACGGCAGGTCCAGGGCGTGTACCATGGTACCATGTGGTCAGAGGTCACCTTGGCAGGTGCAGCCAAGCTGTTGCGTTAGCTGGGACGGACCAGCATGAACGGCATCATCGATGCGCCGCCCGCGGAGGCGGCGCCCGCGCCGGCGCCCGAGCCGGCGGCGGAACCGGAGCCCGCGCCGGCAGAGACAATTGCGGCGTGGGACCGCGCAGGCTACACGCCGCTCCACCTCGCGTGCGAGAATGGTGATGCGGAGACGGCGCTAAATCTCCTCATCGCCGGCGCCTCCGTCAACGGGCCGCGCGGCACGCCGTCGCCGCTCGCGCTCTGCATCGAGCGCGGCGACGCGGCGCTCGCGACGACGCTGATCAAGCATGGCGCGGCGATCGACCTCGGCACCGCCGACGTGCGATCCTCCGCCCTCGCGCTCGCCTCGGCCGCCGCCGCCGCGGATGGACCGACCGAGGGTGCGAATATCGACGGCGGCTGGGCGCTGCTCCACATGCTCATCGGCACGCCCGCGGCGGTGGCCGCGATGTGCTACGCGCCCTCGGGCGCCGCGCCGCTCGACCAGCTGATGCTCGCCGCCGCCGCGCACGGCTTCCATCCCATCGTCCAGCTCCTCCTCCAGCGCGCGCGCTCGCCGGCGCCGGCGCACCCCGACAGCCGCTCGGCGCTGTACGACGCCGTCGCCGGCGGCCACGCCGAGGCCGCGCGGCTGCTGCTCGACGCGGGCGCCGACGCCAACGCGTACGCGCACGGCCAGCCGACCGGCTACGAGGCGCCGTTGGCGGCGGCGAGCCACCTGCCGACCGAGGCGGCGGCGCGCCACCTCACGTGGCTGCTGCGCGCGGCGGGCGCCGACGTCGACGGAAGGGACCGCGACGGCCGCACCGTGAGGGAGCGGCTCGAACGCGAGCGCCCCGAGGCGAAGGCGCTCATCGCCGATCTGGGCCGAGCGCTCGCGACGCCCAAGCTGCCGCCCGGGTGGCTCGAGGCGAAAGACGAGAAGAATCGGACCTTCTACTGGAGCGCGAGAACGAAGGAAACGCGGTGGGCGCGGCCGGTGGCGGCGAGCGCGTTCGCGTAAGATAAACACACCGATCTACGTACGGCCGATCAGAGTACGGCCCATCAGCACACAGACACTCCCACACTCTCACGCGGCGGCGGCGTAGTAGGCCTTCGCCGCGTCGAAGGAGGTCGCCGCGTACGCGACGCCGGCGTCGACGTACCCGTTCGCCGCGTCGAGCACCCATGGATGATCAGCACCCATGGCGGCGGACGCCTTCGCGTCGGCCTTGGCCGCCATCGCGAAGCCGTACTCGAACATCCCGAGGCCGAGCGACTTGTCGGCGGCGATCAGGCAAAACGACATCATGATGCCCTTGGCGGTGTCGGACATGGCGAAGCCGAGGCCGTGCGGCCCGTAGCCGATCGCCGCGTAGGCGGTCTGGTGGAGCACGCGGCCGACGGCGAAGACCACCGTGCACACGAAGGTCGGGAACGGGAAGACGGCGCCGCTCAGCGCGATGAGCAGCGCCACCGGGATCGAGTTCTCGACGAAGTGGGTGAGCGAGCGGTTGGCGCGGTTGTACGAGCCCACCGGGCCCTGCGTCTCGAGGAGGACGTACCCCGACTTGGAGGCGTCGACGCCGCTCTGCTTGTAGATCATCATGTTGGCGCGCAGGTTGCCGGAGGTGGTGCGCATGATCATGTGCTTGTACATCATCGGATACGTGTTGATCCAGCCGGTGACCAGGGCGAGCACCGCCGCGGCGAGGTGCGTCCACCCCTGCTCGCCGTCGACGAGCTTCGCGATCCTGTGAGTTGACAGACAGGCCGTCAGAGATTTGCGCAGAATTGCGCAGAGAATTGCGCGCGGCGTACTGCTTGTCGTAGAGCGCTGTATTACCACGGACGTAGATCTGCCACGCCATCGCGCCGTACAACACCACTGACAGACCTGGCAGCATCAGCAGTGGCGGCAGCATCTTGATAAAGCCGAGTTTGTCGATGCTCGGCATGCTCGCGTTGCCCTGCTTTAGCTCGACGCCGAGCATGGAGGAGTTGCGCCGCGCGAGCGGCGGCCTCTGCTTCTTCGAGTCGTCGGGCATCGCGAGGTGGAGGACGACGCTTTTCCGACGCAAGTTCTCCGCGGCCGCACGGCTGCGCGAGGAGCGCGAGATGCTGCCAGCGAAGAAAGCGACCAGATATCGCTGCGCAAAAAATCGTGCGCGCGGCTCTAAACCACCATGTCGTGGCCCCCGTCGCCCAGTTTACCGGCCGCCATCGCGCAATTCCTCGCCGCACCGCTGCCGCCGAGCCCGCCGGCGCCGTTTTGCGTCACGCCGGCGCACGGCGGCACCGCCACGCTGCGCGACATGTCGGAGCCCGAGTACATGCACGGCGTGCCGACGGGCGCGTGCCGCGAGGAGCCGCCCGACGCGAAGCTGCAAGCGCGCGCCGACGAGCTCGCGCGCAGCTCGACGACGCGGCACGCCGCCTCCGCCGTCGAAGCCGACCGCAGCGCGGCGGCGCCGCAGCGCGCCACAGGCGCCACCGGCGCGAGCGCCGCCGACACCACCACCTCCAACTTCGACGGCCTGCGCAGTGCGCCGTGTGTCGGGTGGCAGCAGTTTGCGAACGGCTCGGCGAACGACCCGGTGCGCCAGGCGGTCGTCAACCTGTGGCTCCACGTGCGCAAAAAGGAGCGGCTGCCGAAAAAGTCGAAGAAGGACGCGGCGCAGATCGCGCTCGTCGTCACGTCGAAGAGTCCGCTGCTCGAGCCGACGCTGCGCCCCTCGCTGCTCCAGCTCTCGTCGGCACCGAGCGGCAGCGGCCGGCCGTGCGCGCGCTGGTCGGCCGTCGTCCGCGCCGACCTGCTGCCGTCTCGCGACCTCTACGGCAGCGGCGGCGGCAAGCGCAAAAAGGGCAGGCGCGACGACGAGGAGGAAGCGACGCCGCCGCACGCGTCGTGCGCGGTGGTGGGCAGCGCGGGGTCCGTCCCGCCTGCCGAGTACGACGCCGCATCCGGCCGCGTACGAAGGGGATACGATGCCGTCTATTTCGTCGACGACGGCGGAAAGTGGACTTCCGGCGGCGGCGGCGGCGGCGGCGCGCACGAGACGCTGCGCGTCCTCGGCGCCACGCGCTCGCGCGACGTGCTCCTCGCCGCCGCCAACTTCTCCTCCGGCGGACGGCTCGTGCTCGACGTGCGAAGCAAGGAGGCGCTCGCCGGTCTCGCGCGCCTCGCTACCGAAGTCCCGGAGGCGCCGCCGCTGCTCCGCGACCCGTCCGTCGCGCTGTACGCCGCCGCGCTGTGGGAAGCCGCGGCGCTGCCGCCGCCCGCGCCCAAGTGCCTGTCGGCCGCCGTGTCGGCGGTGCTCCTCGCGTCGCTCATGTGCGAGCGCGTCGCGCTCGTCGGCCTCGCGCCGCACTGCGCCGCCGGCCGCCTCGACGCCGACGACGGCGGCTGCGAGCTCGTCAACAGCCTGGCGCAGGCGGGCGTCGTCTGCATCGAGAAGTCAGAGACTCCAGACCAGGGATAGAGAGAGGCCGCGGCGTGGAGCTGCGGCGTCCTCACTCACGTAGAATTTATATAGAATAGCTATAGGATGCGTGATGATGTCGAGCCAGGGTGATGCACCGCGCCAGCCGCCCGCCTCTAGACCTTGCCGAGCGCGGGCGGGAGCGTGCCCGCTTTGACGAGGGTCGCCTCAAACATGCGAAGGAAGGCGAGGTCGGCGTCCGGCAGCTCGCCGCGCCCGCCGAGCGGCGTTTTCCGGAGGAAGTTGAACGCCTCGCACCACTCGCGCGGCGTGGCGTCGACGGGCTCGAAGTGGGCGGGCACGATCTTCCGGAAGGGGAAGTCGCGCGCGACGGCGTCGACGAACTCGAGCGTCACTTTGGGGTCGCGGTTCAGGATTGTGCATTGCACAATTGGCGGCACCAGCGGCGCGCCGCCCATCCGCAAGGCCTCGAAGTTGTCGCGCCACTGCGGCTGCCACGACCACGCCCAGAAGCCGCGCCAGCCGAGCGCGCGCGCCTCGTCGGGCATCGGCGGGAACGCTGCCTTCAGGAATCGGACGGCGCCGGCGGGCGTGCCGTCAGGCGGCGACGAGACTGTCAGCGGCGACGACTGGAAGTACAGCGAGAAGAGGCAGATCTTCTGCCAGCCTTTGGCGAGCGCCTCGTCGGTGGCGAGCGGCGGGTCGGCGGCGGTGTCGCGCGCGTGGTAGCGCAGCGCGCGCTCGTCGTTGACGCGGACGACCGCGGGCGGCTCGCTCGGCACGCTCACGACGAGGTCGGTGACCAGCAGCGTCGCCGTCGGCTTATCGAAGAGCACCACGTCCGTGAAGCTTTTCGGCGTGTTCAGCCCGCCACCGATCGGACCGAGCACCTTGTACGGCAGCTGCGCCGCCCACGGCACCGCCGCCGCCTCGGCGCTCCCCTCGTACGGCAGCACGCGCGTGTTCTGCGGGAAGCCCTGCGCCGGCAGCGGCAGGTCGACCGGGAAGGAATACTGGCCGGGCGCGACCCACAGCTGCGCCTCCGGCCGCGCGCGCGCAAAGCTGCCGGCGAACGCCTTGTGCTCGAGCGCCAGCGATGGCAGCAGCACGTGGCGCACCGGCCCGGCGGACGCCTCCACCTCGGCGAGCAGCCGCAAGCACTCGGCCGTCGGCGCGATCGGCGCATAAACCAAGAGCCCGCCGCCGTCGAGCGCAATCACCGTCATCCGCACCGGCACGTGGACAAAGATGAGGCCCTGCACCTGCTCGAACGACCAGATGCGACCCGGCACGAGCTCGCGCCGCACGGTCGCGCGCGGCGGCCCAAGCAGTGGTGTGCCGAAGACAAACGGCCCGGCTGGAACGGCGCCGTAATCGCGGTCGCTGCGCGCGGCTGCCCTGCCTGGGAGAGCGGCCGAGACCGCGGCGCCGATGAGCGCTCGCCGCGCCTCCGAAGTGTAGGCGGTGGGCGCCAGCGGTGGACGGAGCGCGAGGACGGCGAGCCAAAGAGCCGACATCGATCTCTGCTCGAGCTGCTCGAGGTCCCGCGGGTGGACGTCGCGTGGCGGAGGCAGCGGCGGGGTGCCCGCTCTTTTACTGTAACGTGTAACCCGGGCGATTTCACAGACCTAAACTGTATCGGACGCAAAGCGCGACCGCGGCTAGCCCGCGGCTCGGACCCTACAGCTCCTCCCTACGCGGCGGCGATCGATCGGAACGCCAGTTGCGGCAGCGTCGGAGGCGCTCAGACCTCGTCCTTGATGCCAAACTTGTCCTTGATCGCTTTGATGAACTCGTCCTTCTCCATCAGCCCTGTACGAAGAAGTGGTGCGCGCGGGTGAGGGCGCGGCGGCGACAGGCGGCGGCGGCGGCGGCGGCGGCGGCAGGCGGCAGGCGGCGGCGGCGGCGGTGGCGGCTGGCGGCGGCGGCGGCGCGGGGCTGCGCGGCGCGCGCACCCTTGGTGTTGATGCCCTCGTCGTCGCAGATCTTGCGGAGCTCCTTCACGCGTAGCTTCTTGAGGTCGGTGTTCTTGACGTCGATCTTCTTCTCGTACTTGAGCTCGCACATCTGCGCGTCCTTCGTCTTCAGCCGATTGCACAGCCGCTTCGCGTTGATCCCGCGCGTCAGGCTCGACGAGATGTCGCGCTTCACGCCGCCGGCGGTGCCCGACGTCGCGTCGCCGATCCCCATGTAGTAGCACATTGTCTTGTCCTTGCCCTTCGTCGTGTCGCAGTACTTCTGCATCACCTTCTCCACCGACTCGACGTCCTCGCGGTCCTTGACCGTGAGCAGTTTGTCAATCTCGTCGATGACGGCCTTGCAGACTGCGGGCGCAAAGAGGTGGTTATGAGGTGGCAGCACGGTGGCAGTCGGGCGGCGCTCGAGACGCGCGCGCGCACCCTCGCACGCGCGCTCGTCCTCCTTCGGTTTGGCGTAGCCGACCGCGAGGAGCGCGGCGAGGAAGAAAAGGCGTGCCATTTTTTGTAGTGCTGCGGTGGGTGGAGGAGCAGGCGTCAGCGGGCGGTTAGGCGGGCCTTCGGCGGCTGGACGAGGCCGGTGCGGACAGCCGGGGGCTGCGGCGGAGGCTACGCGGGCGTTCGGCGTGGCTGGACGACGGTGTGGAAAACCGGAGGCCGCCGCGGAGAGCGAGCGCCGTCTGCACCTTCGCTGTCCCGACGTACACGTGGCCCGCCGGCCACTTTATGCACGTCTGGCAACCCAAAAGCGGACATCGCGACTGAAACCGTCATTTTGATATCAGAGGGTGACGCCTCCCTCCGTGTCCCCGAGGAACTTGCGGCGGCACAGGCTGTGGCCGCCCTCGCGGTACTGCTCGCGCGTCACCGTCTGCGCCGCGAAGCCCTCGCTGGCGGCGAAGAGCGATCCGCCGCGCCACGCCGAGAGCAGCGGCTGCGGCGCCGCTTTGACGCCGATCGCGTAGTCGGTCGGCGCGAGCGCGCGGAGCTCGCGGCGGAGGCGCTCCTCGAAGTTGGGGAAGAGGGTGGAGCCGCCGGTGACGACGATGTTCGAGTAGAGCGCCTCGCGCAGGTCGGGCACGCACGCGTCGACCGCCTGCACCACGCACTCGGCGACGCCCGCCTGCTCCATCCCGAGATCGCTCGGCGTGAACAGCAGCTCGGGCACGCAGATCCGCTCGTTCGACAGCGTCAGCGCCTGCTCCTCCGCCGCAGCCACCGTCGCCTTCTTCTTCGACGCGTCCGGCGCCGCCGCGGGCGCCGCCGCCGCCGCCGCCGCCGCCGCCGTCGCCGCCGCCTCGGCGGCGGGCGCGTTGGGGTCGCGGATGCGCCCCTCGAAGGTGTTGACAAAGTCGGGGAGGACAAACTCGCGCTTGATCGTGTTCTTCTTTCCCTTGAACCGCGTGAGCGCGAGCTCGGCGTCAAAGTCGAGGCTGAGGTAGCACAGCCGGTGCTTGACGTCGTTCATCAGCCTGGGAGGGCCGCGAGGCTGAGAAAATGCCGCAGATTGCGCGGACAAAAATGCGCCGAGAATTGCGCAGCGTGCCTCGTCTCCTCCAACACGTTGAGCGAGCGGTAGGAGACCACCTGCTTGAGGTGGTTGGTGAGCAGCTTGCCGCCGATGTTCAGCCGCTTCGCCGCGAAGTTGAGCGCGTGGCCGCCGTAGATCGGCACGCAGTGCGTCGCGCTGAAGCCGGCGTCGACGACGAGCGTCGCGCCGTGGGCGGGCGGCTCGGCCTCCTGCGCGCCGAGCGCGGCGAGCGTCGGCGCCGGCCGCGTGCAGTACGAGTGGAAGCCGAAGTGCTCGAAGACCATCTCGTCGAGCGTGTCCTGGATCGCGCTCGGCGTGAGCGGCGCCTCCGAGAGCAGCAGGCTCGTCTCCGCCGGCGCGATCTTCAGCACCTCGGGGCCGAACGCGCGCGCCCACACCTCCGCCTGCGTGTCCCAGTTGACGAGGACGCCGCGCTCGAGCGAGAGCCGGTACTGCAGCGCCGAGAAGTCCTTCGCCTTCTCGACCTGGTCGGCGACGAACGTCTTGTGCTCCGTCTTCGACTTCGCCATCCCGTTCATCATCGTCCGCCGCGGCTCCGCCTCGCCGGCGAAGCCGACGCGGCAGCGGTGGCCGCCGTTGTCGATGACGATGGTGTTGCGCGCGGGCGTGGGCATGGTTGGCGGTGCGGAAAGCGGAGAGCCGCCGCGAATTGCGCGAGGCCGTGCGCGCCGAGAGCTTGCGCGCCGAGGGCTTGCGCGCAGCCGCGACGAGAGCACCGCGGCCCCGCGCGCCTTGCAGGGACACGTTCACTCTCAGAATTCCTACGCGAGTGGTCCACGGCAGCGGCAAGGGCGGCGAGGGGGCGGAGGCGCGCGACGGGGGGTCGAAGCGGCGCGGGGCGCGAGGGGACACGTTCGTGAGGAGAGGAGCACGTCGGCGCT
>MDTA01119510.1_pt1 | contig 11580 bp, 13 predicted proteins | sample 811151 | NCBI WGS metagenome assembly MDTA01 (sample SAMN05326648, study PRJNA326480) | marine metagenome | isolation source: seawater | place: Indian Ocean: South | collected 2010 | reverse complement strand
TTTTTATGTTTATTGTATGAATTCTACATTTTCGAGTCCTTCCTTTATTCGACTTTTCGAACGTGTTTGGATTTCTTTAGACGACATATTTGTATGCATAGCTGTAATATTGGCTGTATTCCAACTGACAAATCTGCTGCATCGCACAATGCGTCATTATTTTAGGCTTCCGGCGTACATAGCACAGTGTTTTCATTTCGGATTGCTATTTATCGCAGTAATATTTGTCATCGGCCATCTTGTAGGAGATAGCACTGCAATTTCGTTGTTTAGTGGTCTTTCTATCGGATTTGGTTACGCGTTGCAACCGTATATTGTGTCTTTGATGGCCGGTGCTACATTTGTGAGTATGGGTATTATGGCTCGTGGAGACACATTAACGATTAATGGCAATACCGTGGTAATAGATCACGTGGGGCTGCTGTACGTATCTGCAAAACAAGGTCCAAAAACGACGTATTTTCCAAATTCTTTACTTTCGGCTTCACCGTTCACAGTAGGTCGGCCCGTTTCCTTATAATTCCCCTCTCGTCATATTGACCAAGTGCCATACAGAATCTGAGAGCGCCGTTTTCCATTCTGGCAATTGGTGTAGTTGAGTGGCTACCCATAGAATCGACCACAGTAAGACGGTGGCGGTAATCTTGCACGTCCATATTAATATTTGCATTATGTTTTTGAATACGATATGAACGAGACAAAAGATGGCAATAAAGGCAAGACCCATGGTGATTTCATACAGGCTCATCCTCGACGTTTGGTGCAAGATCATAAGCATTTATACGAGACTGTGTAAATCCAAGAATCCCGTCCGTCACGAGAACGAGAAAAAGTACAGCTTCTGTAACAATGACCCATATTTGCCATTCTATTTCGTCAATCGTGTCGACTTTATAAAATATACTTCCGGTAAGTAGTGATCCGAATATGCAAAATACAGCCGCGGTTCGGAATACGTGCCTACATCTTCTATGACCATACGTTTGAACCGCAAAAACATGTCTTATGTAAAAGATATGTATCAATGCGAGTATCGCCGTGTTGGAAATATATATAATAATGGCCGCTTGCGAGTCGTTATTGAATGCGGCAAGTATGGTGAGTATTGATAGTATCGACCACACGTACCAATAAAACCCGGATTCAGTCACGTGTTTCACATGACCCGCGATGCACCATATCATAGCGGCAAGTATGGTAAATACAGAAACGATCATATTGAGTTGCCAGTCTGTAATGATATCCAGGGTTTTCAGTGTAATGCCAATCAACGATAAAATGACCCATATCGAAAATATGAGAAGTGTTTTTGTTGCTTTTGCGGCATGTGCAACTAATACTGCAAGTGCAATCGCAATAAAGAAAAGAGCTATTAAAGGTATTGTTCTAAAAATGGGTCTAACTTCAAAATAAGTCAAAAGAGTGTACAAAAATATCATGGACCAACCGAGTATGGTCCATGCAACCTCCTGACATCGGAACATAATGAAAAAATAAATGAGTATTAAATAGATGATATTTATAAATACATGCTTATTGGCGGAGCAGATGGCGTAAAGACTTGAGCGTGTCTACAATATGTCTTCATACCCTCTTCCATATCCTTTATGTGCAATTGTGATGAGGATGTATTTGGAAATTCTCTGACGATAGCTGCTTGCTTGCTGTGAAAAATAAGTTGTTTTGTCGAGCCGCCGCCATTTTTTAGCTTTTTTGCGTTGCGTTTGAAGAAATCAAGAACATGGCGTTTATCTTTTTTGCAGATTTTCCATTTGTGTTCTTTCAGCTGTTTTAAAAAAATGGATTCCAACATGACGGCGGGTGGTGTTTTAAATCTATAGACATAACCAAATCTGCGTTCAAGACCGGCATTGAAAGTAAAGAGTTGTTTCATGTCCGTTTCATACCCGGCCATAATAAAAACGACTTGTTTGTCGAGATTGGACATGGCTTCTACGATTTCTGTCAAAACTTCACGCCCGTACATATCATCGCCGTCTTTCGCCGAGACTAACGAGTAAGCTTCATCAATAAAGATAACGCCTCCTTTGCAGGATTCAATTAATTTTTTAGCTTTGGCGACGGAATGTCCTTGATATTTGCCGACCCAGTCGGAGCGTTTTGTGATTTTGAAACGCCGCTTGTCCACGATGCCTAATGCATCCCACACGTCGACCAATAACGACGCAAACGTTGTTTTTCCGGTACCTGGTTTTCCAAGTAAAAGTGTATGTACAAAATGACCCTGTAGCAACTTCATTTTTTCGCGACATTTGGCAACAAAAGGCGGGTCTTCTTCCTCTTCCTCCGAGTCGGAAGAGTCTTCTTGAGCTGCAGACAGTGCATGTGTAACTAATGCAAAAAGTGCCATTTTAGCATCGTCACTAGGGTTGTAATCGGGGTCGTCTTCTTCTGAAGTAGTAGAAGACAATCTAGGACGCTTCTGCCGTGTTTTTCTTGAAGTTCTTTTACGCTTTGAACGACGCAAAGGTTTCGTTTGGGCACATTGAGCGACAAAAAAGAGAACCATCTTTGCAACGGTTTCTTTGATATCTTCATGTCCTACAAATTCCGAAAGCGCTTTTAATGCGGGTACTAGTTTGGGAAAAGAAGAAGAATGTTCAGACAAATAGGATTTTAGTTTTTTGAATTCTGCCATGGTAGTCATGATAGGCATACTCTATAAATATTTGTTTATTTGAAATTCACTTAATCGATACCTATGACGAAACTTTTTTTACAAAAAAAAATTCAACTTTTGTAATTCTCTTTTTAGATATAGTATGATCTAACTTTTGAGTATGACCCTCTTTTAAAAATCTTCTTCTAATGAAAAACTTGTATCTGCTACGCTGTTTCCGACACCTGCCATGGTGTATTCCGCGACACGCTTCTCAAAAAAGTTTGTTTTCCCGTCTAACGATATCATTTCCATAAATGCAAACGGTTGCGTCACATTCCACAGGCTAGAACCTCCGTTATCCAACATCGACAACAATCTGTCTGCACAATATTGGACGTATTGAATCATGTCTTTTGTACTCAGGCCAACCAGATTAGAGGGCAGAGCAGCCTTAACAAAAGATTCTTCGATGTCGACCGCCTCTTTTAATATTTCGGCGGCTCTTTCCGCAGATAAAGATGCTGATTTGCTTTGAAGAATGTTTAACATGGCGACGCCGAATTTTGCGTGTAACGATTCGTCGCGCTGTATCAATTCGTTTGAAAAGGTAAGACCTTTACACTTGTCTTTTGTTCGAAGCCAGTAAAGACTTGCGAAGGATGCTGCAAATAGGACGCCTTCAAAAATACAAAAAGCCCACAGGCGCTCCGCAAAGGGTCTAGAAGCATCCATATATTTGCGTGCAAAATCGCCTTTGGCCTTAATTGTGGGCTCTCTTGCGATGGCGTCAAATAGCTCTTCGCGTTGTCCGGGAGGTGCAAATTTATCGAGTGCAGTGGCGTAGGTTTCAGAGTGTATGGTTTCAATGTAAGCTTGCAAAGTGTAAAATGTGCGACATTCTGCGACAGTGACCTCCGACATGAATTGGTCCATGAGATTATCAATCACAAGCATATCTGAGGATGCGAAAAAAGCAATGATTCGTAATAAAAAGTTTTGTGCCTTCGGATCGAGTGTTTCCCAATCTTTTGTATCGCCTGCCCAATCAATTTCTTCTGTTGTCCACAAAACAGACTGTTGCTCTTTGAAAATTTGCCACAAGCTTGGTAGACGAATAGGTAATAAGACCAATCTTTTTTGCGACGGATCTGTAAAAAAAGACATTAGTAGTATTCGAGCGTGTTTATATAGGATATTTTACGCAAACTTTCAACAATACATGTTAATAAAAACGTCCTATAAAACCAGACATTATGTGTTCGATATGACGCAATGTTCTAAAGAGGATTGGCTTGCTGGTCTTTGGATGGTCGTGTCGGGCACGGTTTGTACTGTCGCTGGACTTGTTTCGTTGTTTATAGTTGGCCCGCTGACGGCCGAACGTTGACGTCGGTATTCGCGCATGTAGTGTTTTCGACAGAGTCGTTTTGAAAAAACGGGTTTCGAACACTCTATGCATTTTCTAGACGTAAAATGGTAAAAACATTTGTGGTTCATGTATACAGGTCGCGTGCACTCGACACATTCGATTTTATCTGGGATTTGGCGTTTTCGATAATGGTGCGCGCAGACTTGTTTGCAATACGAGGGTCGATGGCAATTTGGCCATGCGCATTCAACATTGATTTGCCTAAAATGACCTCGGCACAAAGTCAATGCAAATACAGGTCTTAAACAATTTGGCCATGTGCAATGATATTCTAATTCCTTTTGAGCGCGCCAACATGATTTACAAAGACCGCTTCTATACGGATGTAGTGTACAACAAGACATGTAATGAAAAATTAATGGTTAGTTAAATACTAATATTTACTCTGAAACCTCCGCTTCCTCTTTAGAGGACGGAAACTGGTAGTTCATCTGCAATTCAACACACACCTTGTACATGCCTTCAGGTCCGTCGGGGTGGGAATCGACGTAATGCTTCGTCGGCTTCGAAGTGAATTTCGCACGGACATCGTTCAAGTTGGTAAACGGCATGCGTGCCAGCACGTGCGACTGAAGGTCGTTGATCACGCGGTCAAAAACGTGGGCCGGAACCTTAACGTACTTACCGTTTAATCGGGCCTCAGAATCGACATTAATGCCGAGCTGTTCCCAATTCTGACGGATCACATTCAAGACGACGTGGTCCTGTGAGACCAGGTAGTACTGCTCGCCGGGGAAGGCAACAACACCGTCGTAGAGGTTCTCCGTACTGCAATTTCCATACTGTTGGATGTAACGGTCCGAGGCAATCTCATTCGGCTCGTACACGTTCAATTCGGAACGTGATTTTTCATAGGGCATGACGGCAAGCAGGTTGCGATAACCATTGGCGTCTTTGGCAGTCGCCTCAGTGCCGAAATCCGTCTTGGTGGGCGTGTGAAGCCATCCCTCGTTGTTCTTAATGGAGGGCTCCTTTTCAGATGCATTAAAAAGATTGAGTGCAAATGTCACTGGCTCCGAGCAATCGGAATAAATGGACTTGACAGTGATGGAGGTCAAAATACCTTTCGATACGTCTTCCTCGCCACTCGCCTGGAACACATTCGCAGCGTTCGCAAGCTGAACGATGACACCATGCTCCAATTGCTTGGCAGTTGCATTGGACTCAAAGACGACACGCGTGGTGAACGAGTCAGAAGGCGAGTCTTGCTGACTCACAGACGGGGTTGCCGTCAACGGCATAACTTCCTTACTTTCGGTGGGGACGGCTTTGGCTTGAACGGGACGCTGAATTTTAGACATGGTTTTTTATATCCCAAATCAAGGCCCCTTATATAAGTGACAAAAGTTAATTCGTGCAGCAGTGCTTAAGATAAGAATAAGTCAATTTTAATTTCCAATAAAACGATTTTGTAACATTATAGTCCAATGTCTTTTAGAACCTTGATTTCCGCTCTAGACGGTTTAAACAAAAACGACATCGTCATCGCTCAAGATATCTCTTCGAGTGGCCAAAAGGTATTTTTAAGACGAAAATTAAAGGAATTAATTGAAATATATGACACTTTGGCGTCTAAACATTGGTACGAATGCTTACTTGAGAGGCGACCTTCCAGAATTTTCTTAGACGTCGAATCGTCTAGCATGGTCGTCCATATACAAGACATTGTCGATCGCTTGCGGCAAGCTATACAACTCAAATATAATATCACGCCTGAAATAAAAGTGCTTGACTCGTGTTCAGACCAAAAACAATCTTGGCACGTCTTGTGCACCAACATCTATCTTAAAAATGTGTACCATGTTGGTGCATTTGTTCGGCGCTTCGTATTATCGATGCAAGACTCACCAAACTGTGCATCCATTGACACTGCTGTGTATACAAAAAATAGAATGTTTCGCGTCAATCAATCTTCAAAATATGGGTCGTTGAGAATTCTAAAACACGAGGATCCGTGGTGGACTCTCTTAGTACAAACAGAAAACGTACCCTACGTCGAATGTCTTGAAATTGACCAATCTATTCCCGTATCTACTTCAGCGCATCCCGAACATCTTTTTGAATTTGTAAATGGCGCCTGGTCCAAACGCAAATCAAATCGAAGAGTGTCCGCAAACGCTTCTCCATCGTCGTGTCCGTGTCTCACGCCCATTCTAGATTGGCTCGATACAAACATCTCTGCAAAAACATGTCGACATAATACAAGCTTTACAGAGGAAGGACATTACAGAGTTTCGACGCGGTCGAAGATTTGTCAAATTGCGCACCGTACTCACCGTGGAAATAATATTTGGTTTGACGTAGATGTAAATAGACAGATTGTTTATCAGAAATGTTACGACGAAGAGTGCAGACATAAGTCTGCCGTTGTCGACGTTCCGGTTCAGTTGTGGTCGCGGTGGAACACAACATGGAGCCAACTTATCCACGCACCGATAAACAAAAAGACCCTATATAATATGTCAAATTAATTAAAAATGCCGATCACTGTCAAAAAATCACCTAATGTGCAACTCAGTGAATCCTCGAATCAGCTCCTTGAATCCATTGTTGCAAGGCTTGAAGAGCAATCTGAGCACGTCAAATCACTTCACATTCTGCCAAATTTCTCGAAGGATTCCGATGCGACTCTGAAATTAGACATGGGACCCATTGCGCAGGGTCTTGTTGTGTGCGTGGCTAAATCGTACAAACTTGGCCCCGAAGACGCGTCGTGGTTCCACCCGTCTATTGCACGAGGCCGTTCTGTCTTTGCTTTGGACGCTCCCTTGTCGAAAGCTCAGCTAAGTTCAGTAGATCTGAACGGGACTGGATCTTCCGTGGGGGAATACACCATTTCTCGCCCCGACGATTTTGGTTGTGAACAGATTGAAAACCGCCTTGTGGTCGACGTTTCGGAAGAAGAGATGCTTTTACCACTGTATAAAAAGTGGATGCAGCAAAGCGTGTCGGCCGGCGATATCGACAAACAATGGAAGCGCATGAAGTTTGGAGATACGTACTCTATTGTCACCCATACGGAAGCGTTACGCTCGAAAATCGCAGAAAAAATAGCACCTGGTTCCCAATTGCTCCGATCCGATACCGTGAATGCCGTTCTTTCAGACACGGAAAATATATATTTCACAAATAATGCGATTCGTGCCAAAGATGACCGTACCGTACTCATGAAGATTTCGGCTCTCGGTGGATACCGCGTGTACTCTACTTCAGATACCAAGCACCGCTTCTTTCCGTCGAGTCTCGGAACGTCGCCTACGTACTACGCATGGCAGGATATGACGAAACAAAACTGCGCACGCATTCAGCGTGCCTGTACGTGGGGAGGTGAACTCACCTTTAACACACAAGTCATGTCTGCACCCGCCATTCCATCCAGAAAATTTAGGTCGGTGGAAGACGAATACTCTATGATGCACGAAGATACTTTGGCCATGTGTTTGACCAAATTCTCGGGTTCGGACGCCTTTGTGGACAAAATCTCTCCGGAAGACATTTATAAACTAGAGCCAGGACCTTCGCACGTCAAAACTGCCAACAATTATATCACTGCGCCAGTCACCATGGACCATCCCGTCATGAATAAACTCATGCACAACATTCAAGCCGTCCAGCGCAAATTTCCAGACTTTCATCTATTCAATCCGAAATACATGAGTGGAAATCGATTTAAAATACCTAGAGAAGTTTATAAAGATATCGCATAAACATTAATTCATTTTTTATTTGACACATAATCCTAAGCGTGTATCACTACCCACCGGCCGCGTCCAATCGTGTTGCTTGACTGAACGAGACGCATTCCTCAATGCTTTCAATACCATCGTTTGTTCTTGATGCAAACGTTCAAATGTACGATCCAAACGATACACCGATGACGAAAGACAACTCGAAAGAGACATACGAATAGACACTAAACGAGCAAACAGGGTCGAAAATCGCGCGTCTTCCACCAACATCTTTAATGGTACGCGTGTAAAGCCGTTGCGAACAATGGTTTCGGCTTCTTTAATGTGGCCATACACAGAGGCTGACAAATGAACAACTCCAGAGATTTCAGGAGAATGCATCCACTGGTCATTATCGTCGGCGTGTGGACAAACATTCGCAGTTATATTTTCGCCTGCTGAAATATCCGGTACAGAAATAAGACGCCCCACACGCTTAGAGGAAAAGGCAGCTACCATCATCAAAAATTTATAACCCGGATCACGTTTTACTTCCGCCGTTAACTTTTCGCGTTCCATGGCGTTTTCCACATCGTTGTTCCCGTGCAAAATATCTGCGCGCTCCTCCGCCTTTGCAACGCGTTCATCGTCCGACGCGTCGTGATCTAACACCCGAACAGACGTTTCGTTTGCCTCGAGACCCTCGGCTGGCAAAAAATTCACTGAATGCGTCTGCCAATTGTTCATGGCTATTGTTGAAACAAAACCAATCCTTTATAGTACTAATCCACATGTTGTGGAGGCGCAGCTAACATCGTCGGCAAACGCAACTTGGTGTACAATACATCGCGCTGGTGTTCCACCCATTTAAAATAAAACATCATGACAATGACGACGATAGTCAGTGCAAACCAGTGCAAATTGGCCACCAACCAATCGCCTATTCCATCGCAACGGCCATGACCACACGGATACCAATCATTCAAAATATCATAGAAAGCCGCCGAAGAAGGATTCTCAGCAACAATATGCGAGGCCTTTTCGCACAAATTAAACGTGCCCAACTGTGCCTTTGTAATTGGATCCGAACACACGTCTGAATTCAAGTACGTGGCCGCTTCATCGTGTTTACGGCGATGATCCACCAAATAACGATTGTAATTTCGAATTTGCAACAAACTGCAAATCACACACAAAATAATGACAACGTATCGCACAATCATTTTACAGGGTTTGAAGACGAATATATACTAACAAGTGCAGCCCATTTAAATCCACGAGGTACAAGCATGTCGATCACCTCGACACGGATGCTTGATGAACCGCGGGTCAACTCGTAGATTTCGTCCGACATTGGAAGCACAACATCCCCTGGAACAATGCCCCATACCAAACGATGAAAGTCGTCCCAGTCTGATGAATCGCGCCATGTGTGGACCCAGTCAAATTCCTTTTGCAAATCCGATTGGAACAACCAGGTGCGTCCCTCCTTATCGTGCCATGCTTTTGGATGATGTTCAATAAATCTTTTCGGAAAGATTCGTTGCATTTGATGGAATACACTAGTACTTTTATAGAAATAAATATCAAGATTCGTTTTCACATCTTTATATCATATGTGTTTTAAAATAGGTGAATATAAGTATGAGTAGAAATCATTCGGGATGGATTTTACTCAAGAGCATAACGACAAATTGAGGAAACAGGTAGCATCGCGCTGTCAAGTAGACGTCAACTCGCCACGCATTGACGAATTGCAATTGTATAACCAGAGGCTGAAACAATTTGTTTCAGAAAGTGCCAATGTGCTAAGTTCTCTGTCTGCCTCTAAAGGCGACGATAAGGGTGTATTTTGCGTGGACTTAAACAACGCAGTACAGGACAGTGCCTTTTGGCTATATTTCAATTTTAGTCAGAACGATTGGCCATCAAAATTGTATGTTTCTAAAGCAGCTATAGATATGATAAATAAACAAAAAAAGAAAGAGACAGTGTGTGGACTATTGTTTAATAATACAATATTGTTTGTTCAAAAGTTCCGTATCAATAATAATTAAGATTCGTTTTTACTTTGCAGTGCCTTTATTTTTCTTTCAACACGGTACACGCGTTTTTCTAAATCCATAAACATCTTTAAGATGGCATCCGGAATTTGTTCCACATCAGATGCCGAGACGTTGTCTAATTGGCGGAAACGATTTCGAAGCGACGCATAGAAATCAGTTTCTAATTCTTCGCGCGTTTTCATTGGTGGAATTTTCCGAGTAACTAATAGCGTATCACCGGCTCGTAGCCGCAGAAATGAAATCCTTGTTAGGGGCCTTGACTCCATTGCATTGCCGAGGGCTTGTTCCTCCGGAGATATGCCCGTGATACGTGTAATCTCCATTTTCAAATCCTCAAACTTTGACGGCAAATTAAACGAACGATGCACTGTAGACCCATTTTCAAAGTCGTACCACTTCAAATTTATGCGCATGTACATAAAAACAAGCACAACTTAAATACCAGCTGAGGTAGACCTGTTTAATTTGGCGCGCGTTTTCTTTTTATGTTCTGCCGAGGAGGAACGCGTCAATTTTGGTACTCGACGACGACGCCGGAGCAAAACGTCCGCCGCTTCTAATTTAAGACGTACGTAATCTAATGCTGCTCGAACAAAATTGCGAATACAAGGTTCGCGACAACCTTCGGCACGGGCATTAGAAGCCCGCCTTGATATATCTTCAAGTTGTAATGAAAGAACTTGACGCATGGCTAGAACTGGATCACTTTCCATCGCTGCTGAATTCAAGGAAGTATCGGGGCCTTGTGCTTCGTAATTGTTTTTAAACTCTTGACCATCATCAAACATCGCATCATAAGCCTTTCGAGCTTGCCTACGTGCGCTCTCAATCCGCTTGGAAATGGCCATACTTTGCATGTCCGATGTCCAACGCACACCGGCAAACTCAACGTCGTCTTCGGAAAAGGCGGTTTCGTGGACTTCGAAGCACGCCCGATGCACAAATACACGACTTCCGTAGGCAAACACAATGGGCTGGCCACACAATGGCAATTCAATGGGAGAAGGTTCAATGACATAAAAAGTTAAACGGTGTGAATCGTACCCTTTCATTGCAGTTGGGCGCAAAAGATATTTGGGGACGTTATAAACGACCTTTAACACACTATTGGCTATTCCCGAAGAAGGAAAACATATGTAATTATCTTCTGGTATTTCGAGAGAGGAACGCAATACCTCGTTTGGAGGCCCTGCAAGGCGTTCGATAAATAACTCTTCTTCTTCTTCCGAATCAGAGTCGTTCAATACGCTGAATTGATTCCAATCAGAAGTCGCAGAATTTGCTGGAACTGTCGGGTCGAGTTGTTCATACAACATTTGAACCGTTAATTCTACATTTCCGGCAGTCTCGGATAATACTTTGCGCGCCGCCTCTTCTCCAAATCCCATGGCAACGACCATGGCCACTTGCTCGTCCGATGGCGTCGGTTCCGGGTCGGGCTCAGAATCGACTGCAAAATACAATTCGTATGCTTCGTCCACGTCGTTATCCGTCATGTACAATAAATCGCGCGCTTCGTCTTGTGGAACACCAAGATCCATCAAACGAATGACGTTTTCTTCGGATACCGAGTCTGGATCTGGTTCGGGTTCTGGCTCAGGTTCTGAGTCTGACAAATTATACATAGAAAGATACGGGTCTATTTCTGGTTCTGGATCCACACCCGATACCAGCGCATGATCTCGAATCCATAAAAAATCTGGCCCTATATGCACGTCAAACGTGTCGGTGTCCGTCACAAATACAAAGACATGACTTTGGCCGTCACGCCAATTGGAACGGTATACTGGACGC
>MDTA01175981.1_pt1 | contig 11582 bp, 20 predicted proteins | sample 811151 | NCBI WGS metagenome assembly MDTA01 (sample SAMN05326648, study PRJNA326480) | marine metagenome | isolation source: seawater | place: Indian Ocean: South | collected 2010 | reverse complement strand
TAGGAGAAATTTAATGGATAAGAAAAAATATGTAAGAGTAGACCCTTTCACTGGATTCCCAGAGAAAGATGTAAAAGAAGATGTACCAACAACATCTACTGCTGGTGTTGCAGCTACTGGTGATGACCCAACAGTTGTTGTAAGAAAGAAAAAGAAAAAATTATATGATGGTAGAACATCTATTGCAAAGAAATTTGTTGAAAGAATATTAAAACAAAGAGAATCAAGAAAACTTAATAAAGAAGAAGTTGAACTTGATGAAGTATTGAAAGCAAAAGATAAAAAAGTTATAGATGATTTTGTTCAGATGAATAAAGGAACTGGAGCACAAAACTTTACTCAACGAGGAAGTATTGTAGATTATGAAGGAAGAAGTTTAGAGAAAAGTGGTATGGGTGCTCAACAGATTGCAAGTTTAGAAACCGATGGTAATAAACATAAAATAAAAGTACACGCAAAAATGGATGGTAGGTCAACTCAATCTATAGTAAACTATCTTAAAAAAAGTGCTAAGAAATATAATGTTAAGGTAGAAGAAACTGACCTTGAAGAGATGCCTTATTATAGAAAAATTTATGACAAAATACATCAAATGACACATCCAAAAGGTTATGAAAAGATTATGAAAATGTATGTTGATTTACATAAACAAGGTCATAAAAATCCTGCACGAGCAGTAGGACAACAAGTTAGTGGTGTTGAAGCTAGAGATGTGGCTTATTACATAAATGGTTTAGTTAAAAAAGGTAAGTTACCAAGTGCACTAGCTGCAGAAGTAGAACCTAAAAAGTTTTCACAAAAAGTAAAAGAACAAGTTGATAACTTTGGTAAAGAATATGAACTTGTTGAAAACAATTTAAAAATATTACAAAATATTGTAAAGAAAAAACAAAATCAAAATGTAAGACTTGACAATAAAAATGTTAAAGTTGATTTATATACAGCGTCTGCCATTATGAATGTTTACAATGCTGTAAGTAGAGATAACAAAAAGAAAATGGAAAAGATGATGAATGGTAATCTAAATCAGTTTCTAAAGTTACAAGGTGCAGCATTTAAGTTAAATAGGTAAAAAAATGAGATTCAAAGAATACTATAATTTTCCATATTCAGATATAAGTCAAAAACCTATGGCTGATTTAAATGCATCTAAAAAGAAAAAAGAAAAAAAAGTTAATGAGAAAATTAATATTCCTGATGCAAGTTATGCAGCAGATATGCATTCAGACGGAACTATGAGTGTTCAAAAGGTGATGGGTAAACCAGTTTTAATTATGAAAAGTTATCATAAAGAAAAAGATGGTCAAGACTTTGCAAAAGCTTATGGTTATAAAGTAAAGAATTACAAGAAGACACCAAGAGGCTCAAGAATGGATATTTCAGAAAAAGTTGAATTAAATGAAAAAAGAGTTGCACAAGGTAATGTTGCAATTTCTTTTGATGTTGATTCTTTCGGTGGTAAGAAAGCAACATTGTTTGTTAAGGGCACTGGTATTCTTGATATTCCTGCAAGTCAAGGTAAAAACTTTTTAGCAGTTGTTAAAAAATTAAGAGATAGTGATTTTAAATAATGATTTTTAGTCAAATTAAAATGGCAATGACTATTATTCTATTAGTCGGTATTAGTGGAGCTGTAATATATGTTATGAAACTTCGCTCAGATAATGCCATTCTCAAAGCAAATCAAGTAAAATTAGAAGCCGCAGTAGAAACTCAAAAAGAAGCATTAGAACAACAAAAGAAAGACTTTGATGCTATTATGATAGCTAATAAGAATCTTACTGAATTAAATAATAATTTAAGAAAAGATTTAAATGAATTAGACAAAAGATTTAATAAAAAAGAAAGAGATATAGGTAAACTAGCAATAGAAAGAACAAAGGCAATTGAGAGAGTAATAAATAAAGCGAGCAAGAGTGCTAAAAGATGTGTTGAGATTGCATCTGGTGCACCATTAACTGAAGAGGAAAAGAATGCAACAAAGAAAAGTGAAATCAATAGGGAATGTCCTTCTATCGCTAATCCTAATTATGTTCCTTACTAGTTGTTCAACTATTAAACAATTAGAAATATTTTCAAAACCAATAGAAAGACAACCACTGGCTCTTGAAGACCCTGTGCTACCAAAACTTGAAGATATAAAATGGTATATTATAACTTCAGAAAATGCAGAAGAAGTATTTTCTAAATTAAATGAAAAAGGTATAGACCCTGTCTTATTTGGTTTAACAGATTCAGACTATCAGTTGATAGCAAAAAACTTTGCACAAATTCGTAATCATATGAAAATGCAAAATGATATTATTAAACAATACAAGAATTACTATGAACCACCTAAAAAAGAAGAGAAGTAATGGAGTTTATTTTAGATTTAGCAGTTAGATTTTGGATGTGGACAGTTGTCATAATTTTAATTATTATTGGTTTAATTATTAATTTTATAGATAAAAAACAAATCAATAAACCAAGAGTTAATTTTAAATATAAAGACTACCCACATATGAAACCAATTAGAATTGCTACTAAAGATAAAGGTTTTTGGTCAGCTGTGATAATGTGGTTATTGGGTGGTAGAAGATGGGAAATATCAAAAGATTTTGTTTATGAACTAAACGGTGTTAAGTATGTTATACCAAAAGGATTTACCTTTGATGGTGCAAGTGTACCTAAATTTCTAGCAACATTTTTGTCACCTGTCGGTGTTTTATTGTTAGGTGGTTTAATACACGATTATGCTTATAAGTATGCTGCATTGAAACCAGCTTTACAAAAGTCATCACTTTTAGTGTTGAATCAAAAACAAGCAGATAAAATATTTAGAGATATTAATATTGAAGTTAATGGTTTTTATTTTCTAAACTATCTTGCTTATTGGGCACTAAGACTTGGTGGGTGGTTAGCATGGAATGGTCATAGAAAAAGAAACGCAAAAATAGGAGAGTAAAATGAAAGAGTGGATGTCTGACGCAGTAGAATGGGTAAAAGATAGATGCCAAGAAAGAACAACATTAGATGGTGTTGTTTTAGTTGCAATGGGTCTTATTGCCTTATTCTTTCAAGGATTAATTACGATAGCTGCATATGCTGCAATAGTATATGGAGTTTGGACAATATGGAAGTCTGAGTGGTAGTGTCAATATTCTAACTATTTGATTTGTCAAATTATATAAGTAGTCAAATTTTTGAACATTTATAAATATAAGTATGACTATCAAAACAGATTTAGAACTATTAAAAAAAGATGTGGAGGATATGAAAAATATCCATACACGATTAGACACAGCCATTGTTAAACTAACAGATGTGTCTAATTGTGTGCATCGTATGCTCGCAGTACACGAAGAAAAGATTGCAAGACAAGAAGAAGAAATAATACATAATGAGAAAGAAATAAAAAAAGAAATACAAGAATTACATTCAAGAGTTACATCAAATTACAAAGAGTTGGTTGTTCTAATAACAGAACACAATTCAAAAGATGAAGAAAGATTTCATAAGTTACAAAGAGAGTTATCTAGTAGGGTAGGTATATTAGAAAAGTGGCGTTGGTTAATAATTGGTGGTTCTATAGTTGCAGGGTTTATTTTACACAAATTCATTTTGTTTGCCATATAGCCTTGACAAATTTCAAAACATAATATATAATTTACTTTATGAATACTTTTATTGATATAAAATACATAGGATTACTATCCCCAAAATTAGAACAATTTAAGAAAAAGAACGATGGTTTATATAACTTTCGTTGTCCGTATTGTGGTGATTCTAAAAAAAACAGAACTAAGGCTAGAGGTTATCTTATTCACAATAAAACATTTTTTGTGTATAAGTGTCACAACTGTGAAAAGAGCACTGATTTCTCTAGTCTTTTAAAGTTTGTAAATACTGGTTTATATGATGAATATAATTTTGAAATGTACAAAAACAAAGAATTATATATACAATCAGACGATAATAAAAAAGAATTAAATTTAACTAAACCAGCTTATTTGAAAGGGGATTCACCACTTAAAAATATCAAGAAAATCTCACAACTTAGTCCCTTTCACCCTGCAGTCAAATGGGTTAGAGAAAGAAACATTCAAAGTCGTTTTCATTATAAGTTGTTTTTCTGTGATAAGTTTTTTAAGTGGGTCAACACTTTTATTCCGAACAAATTTCCATCTTTGAAAGGTGACCATCCTAGATTGGTGATACCTTTTCTTGATAAAGAGAATAAGATGTTTGCACTACAAGGTCGTGCGTTCGGAAAAGAAGAACCTAAATATCTAACAATCAGATTAGATTATTCAAAAAAGTTATATGGTTTAGATACTATCAACTGGAACAAAAAGATGTATGTCGTTGAGGGTCCTATTGATAGTTTGTTCTTAGATAATTGTGTTGCAACTGCACACTCTGATTTAAGAATTGATAAAAAAGAGAATGTAGTTTTGGTACCAGATAATGAACCTAGAAATAAAGAAATAGTAAAAAGAATTAAAAGTTTTATTGATGATGATTTTTCTGTATGTTTGTTTCCTGAAAACATTCAACACAAAGACATCAACGATATGGTCTCTTCTGGTATGAGAGATATAAAAAAATTAATAGACGAAAACACATATAGAGGACTAGAAGCAAAAGTCCGATTTAACACTTGGAGAAAAGTAGATGCTTAACGGAAAATTACCAACTAAATATCAAGAATTTATTCACCTGTCAAGATATTCAAGGTGGCTACCAAAAGAAGGTAGAAGAGAAACTTGGAGAGAAACAGTAACAAGATACTTTGATTTCTTTCAAGAGCATTTAAAAGAAAGTTGTAATTATAAATTAGATTCAAAATTAAGAGAAGAGTTGGAAGAAGCCGTTATACATTTAGATGTTATGCCATCAATGAGATGTTTAATGACTGCAGGTGAAGCATTAAGAAGAGAGAATATTGCTGGATATAACTGTTCTTATGTTTCAGTAGATAGACCACAAGCATTTGATGAAATACTTTATGTATTGATGAATGGTACAGGTGTAGGTTTTTCAGTTGAAAGACAATTTGTAAGTAAATTACCAGATGTGGCTGAAGAGTTTCATCCTAGTGATACCACAATAGTTGTACAAGATAGTAAAATGGGTTGGGCTAAAGCTTTCAAAGAATTAGTTGCTATGTTGTATCACGGACAAATACCAAAATGGGATTTAAGTAAAGTTAGACCAGCTGGTGCACCATTAAAAACATTTGGTGGTAGAGCATCAGGACCTGAACCACTTGAAAGATTATTTGAATTTACAAGAGAAGTTTTTCAGAATGCTGCTGGTAGAAAATTAAGTAGTATTGAGTGTCACGATATTGTTTGTAAAACAGCAGAGATTGTTGTTGTAGGTGGTGTTAGAAGAAGTGCATTAATAAGTTTATCAAATCTTTCTGATGATAGAATGAGAGTTGCAAAGTCTGGTCAATGGTGGCAAGACAATGGTCAAAGAGCTCTTGCTAATAACAGTGCAGCATATACAGAAAAACCAGACATTGGTATTTTTATGGATGAATGGAAAGCACTTTATGATTCTAAATCTGGTGAGAGAGGAATATTTAATAGAGAGTCTGCACAGAAGATTGCAGAGAAAAGTGGTAGAAGAGATTCAGATTATGAATTTGGAACTAACCCTTGTTCAGAGATAATATTACGAAGTAGAGAATTTTGTAATTTATCTGAGGTTGTTGTTAGACCAAATGATACTGAAGAAAGTTTATTGAAAAAAACAAGACTTGCAACTATTCTAGGTACATTTCAATCAACACTAACGAACTTTAAATATGTAAGTAAAGATTGGAAAAAGAACTGCGAAGAAGAAAGACTTCTTGGTGTATCACTCACTGGTATTATGGATAATAAATGGACTGCCGGTAAGATAAATGGTTTAGATGTGTTATTACAAAATCTAAGACAAATGAGTGTTGACACAAATAAAGAATATGCAGATGCATTAAAGATTAATCAATCAACAGCTATAACTTGTGTGAAACCATCTGGTACTGTTTCTCAGTTAGTAGATAGTGCAAGTGGTATTCACGCAAGACACAATCCTTACTATATTAGAACTGTAAGAGGTGATAAGAAAGACCCACTTACAAAGATGATGGTTGATTTTGGATTTCCAGCTGAAGATGATGTAATGAAACCAAAAGACACAACAGTATTCTCATTTCCTATAAAATGTAGTGAAGATGCCGTGTTTAGACAGGATATGACGGCCATAGAGCAATTAGAATTATGGAAGACATATCAAGAACACTGGTGCGAACATAAACCATCGGTTACCATTTCGGTTAAGGAAAATGAATGGATAGATGTTGGAGCTTGGGTTTATAGAAACTTTGATTTGATGAGTGGTGTATCGTTCTTACCATATAGTGAACATACATATAAACAGGCACCATATCAAGATTGTGATGAAAATGAATATAAGGAGTTATTGAAAAAGATGCCTACTGATGTAGATTGGTCTAAATTATCTGATTATGAAACTTCAGATATGACAGTAGGTTCTCAAGAGTTAGCTTGTTCTGCTGGCTCTTGTGAGATTCAATAATGCCCGGAAAAACAATTTATTGTGATTCTTGTGAAGCCGTTTTTAAAATAAATCATACAATGGATGATGAATACTATAAAGTAAATCATTGTCCATTTTGTGGAGAAGAACTAGATGATGAGTATGTAGATGAAGACACAGAGTAAAAAATCAAAAGGTAGAAGACTACAAAAATGGGTTAGAGAACAACTCATAGAAAAATTAGATATACACGAAGAGGACATTGAAAGTCGTTCAATGGGTGCTGGTGGTGAAGACTTGATTATGGCGAGAGCTGCAAGAGAAAAGTTTCCGTATTCTATTGAGTGTAAAAATCAAGAAAAATTAAACATTTGGGAAGCATATAAACAAGCATCAGATAATGCTGGTAAGTATGAACCAATATGTGTAATAAAACGAAACAATCAAAAACCATTAGTTTTGATTGACGCAGAATATTTTATGAGGTTACATAATGGACATTGAACAACATTACATAGATTTATATAGAGTTATGCACGAAGATAAAAGGAATTATCAAGGTATAAGCTTAATGAAAGAAACACCAAACATTGCTAATATTGTATTAGAAACTAATTCACATACAGTTTTAGATTATGGTTGTGGAAAAGGTAATCAATATATTGAATCACATTTAAATATATTGTTTCATATACCTGATGATAATATTTTTATGTATGACCCTGGATTTGATGAACATAAAAAATTACCAGATAGAAAATTTGATGGTGTAATATCTACTGATGTTATGGAACATATACCAGAAGAAATAATACCCAAAACACTAAATCAAATATTTGAAAGAGCAGAGAAGTTCGTATATCTTGCAATATGTACTAGACCGGCTATTGCTATATTACCAAATGGTGAAAATGCACATTGTACAGTTGAAAAACCTGATTGGTGGGAACCACATATTCTCAAAGCAAATAAGAATAAAGTATGGACAGAAGTAAATTGGTACGGAAATCACAACGATTATAGGAAATATAATACCACCCTTGACAAATAGATAAAACCTGTTATTATAAAATTATATTATTAACAAAGTGAGGTAAAATGATATATTTTTATAATACACACGAAGATATTCCGAAACATATTCAAGACTATGTTATGAAATGTTCTGATGTATCTGATATCAAAGAATTGTCTATCACAGACATTAATGCTTTTCTTACAGGTGTAGACCAGTATGAAGCTGAAGTAACAAATCAAACAATGGAGGATATGTATGAGATTCAAACAAGTACATAGATTCAATAAAAAGAGAAGAACTCCAGAGAGAAGATTACCTGGTACAACTGTTGCAGTTGAAAATGGTAATGTTGATAAAGCTATCAGAAAGTTAAAGAAGAAACTACAAAAAGAAGACTTTTTTAATGAGATTAGAAAAAGAGAGTATTACGAAACGAGAAACGAGAGAAAGAGAAAAGAGAAGGCTGCTAGTACAAGACGATGCATAAGAAAATTAGAAAAAATGAAAGCTGCGGAGGTTTAAAATGGTTTGGTTCTATCCTATTGTTGATAGGCTTATGTTTTACATCATATAACATTTTTCCTTTAAATCTTTACTTTATGATTATAGGCACTGGAACTTGGGTTCTAGTGTCTTATTTTTGGAAAGATTACGCACTGATGTTATTGAATTCAGTTAGTTTTATAATATCAGTTAGTGGTTTGATTAACTACTGGACATAAATATGAGTATGAAAAAGAAAAACAATGTTATCAATTTTCCTAAGAAATACATAGGAAAAAGAAAAGTTAAACTTCCCAATAAAGATGTTATTAGAGTAAATGAAGATATGGGGTTTGCTGACCAACTCACAGAAGCAATCATTGTACAAATGGTGCATGTGTTGTCAGATAACGATATCAAAGTAAGTGATACACAATTTGTTAAAGACTTATCTTTTGTAATTGAATCAATTAAATCTGCAGTATATAGAGATTTAAATTTAAATCACGAAATTCAACCTTTGGTTGATAAATTTATGGTACAAGAAAAAGATGAAAAAGGTCAAACAAATACAATATTTAAAATGGAGTTGATACAGAAGTTTTTAAAGGCTGCTGAAAAAAAGAAGTAATGATATTAGTTGATATGAATCAGGTTACTATTAGTAACCTAATGATACAAGTTAAAGCAGGTGATATAAACGAAGAGTTAGTTAGACATATGGTTCTTAACTCTATTCGTTCATATAGAACAAAATTCTCTAATGATTTTGGTGAATTAATATTATGTTATGATGATAAAAATTGTTGGAGAAAAGAATATTTTCCCTATTATAAATCAAACAGAAAAAAGACTAGAACAGAAAGTAGTTTAGATTGGAATGAACTATTTACTATGCTGAACAAGATTCAAAAAGAAATAGAAGAAAATTTTCCATATCAAGTGTTAAAGATAGAAGGTGCAGAAGCAGATGATATCATAGCAACGATTGTTAAGTCTGTGTCTACAACACCAGAATTATTTGAAGATATTCTTATATTATCTGGTGATAAAGATTTTATTCAACTACAAAAGTTTGAAAATGTAAAACAGTATTCACCTACAACAAAAAAGTATGTAGATGATTTGGACCCAAAACAATATGTGTTTGAACACATAATAAGGGGTGACAAAGGCGATGGAGTTCCTAATATATTATCTTCTGATACGGTGTTTGTAGAAGAACTAAGACAAAAACCTATTACAAAGAAGAAGTTAGGTGAGTGGAAAATGTTTGGCATACCAAAAGAAGAACACATTCAGAGAAACTATCAAAGAAATAAAAAACTGATAGATTTAGATGAAATACCAAACGATTTGAGAGAAATTATACATAATAAGTGGATAGAGAAAAAAATAAACGATAGAAGTAAGATACTTCCATATTTTATGAAATATAGATTAAAAGAACTTACTGAAAAATTAGGAGATTTTTAAAATGGTCGTTGAAGTTAGTAGACCTTTGATTAGTGAAATACTTGTAAAAGTTAATAATGCAAAGGACAAACCAAAGAAAATAGCAGTATTAAAACAATATGATTCACCAGGATTACGAATGGTTCTTAAATCAAGTTTTGACCCAAAAATACAATGGAGATTACCTACAGGTGATGTACCATTCAAAAAGAATGATGCACCAGCTGGTACAGAACACACAAGATTAGAACAAGAAGCTAGAACATTATTTCATTACATAAAAGGTGGTAATGATAAATTAAAACAGATTAAATGTGAAGCAATGTTTGTACAATTATTAGAAGGTTTACACGAAAGTGAAGCCGAAATGTTAATAGCAGCAAAAGATAAAAGATTACATCAGGTATATAAAGGGCTGTCAAAACAAGTAGTACAAGAGTCTTTTAATTGGGACGAAGATTACTTAGATATGACACATAAAGATTATAAAAAAAGTGCATAGAGGGGGTTGACAACTATATCAACTTATGTTAGATTATAATTTTAATATTAATTTTTATTTATAGGTATATTATGTTTTATATGATTTTAGGTTTGTTATTCAGTATTGTTGCGGCGGGTGCAGTTGATGGTGATGCCTCTCTAACCACTCTTTCCATCGCATCTGTCGCTGCAATTGCGTTTATGATTCTTGGTTCTTATAAGATGAATAAAGATGAAAAAGACATCTAAACGCAGGGTGAAAGGGGTTCAACCGAACCCCACACCCATCCAAGAGAGAGGATATGCAATGTATTTTAAATTAATGAATTGTATATTAGTGGGTTTGGTTTTTGTTTACTCTATTTACAGACCAGAGTATCCAAAACCAAAATATATTGAAATCGCTAGTTATGAGAATCACATTGACGAAACCGAGATTGCTTGTCTTGCAAAGAATATGTATTTTGAGGCAAGAAATGAAGGTACTGCTGGGGTTCTTGCAGTCACAAATGTTGTACTAAACAGAGTACAAAGTGACAAATATCCAAACACAATTTGTGCAGTTATAGAAGAAGCCAAAATATCTAAATGGTGGTTAAAAGAAAAAGGTATTAAGATGCCTATCAAACACCAATGTCAGTTTAGTTGGTTCTGTGATGGTAAACCTGATATTATTAAAAATCAGTATGTTTACAATCAACTGTATAATTTATCAAAAAGTATTATTGATTCAAACTTCAAAAACTTAATGGACATTACAGATGGTGCACTATGGTATCACGCAGATTATGTACACCCAAAGTGGGCTAAGTCTTTTGAAAAAACAACAAAAATTGGTAGACATATTTTTTACAGAGAGAGAGGTTAAGTGAATATTTTTATGACCAATGAAGACCCAAGAATTGCTGCACAAGAACATTGTGATAAGCATGTTGTCAAAATGTGTGTAGAGTATGCACAATTATTATCTACTGCACACAGAATGATAGACGGTGAGATGTATTATTCTTTATCTAAAAATAATCGTAGAATTAGAAGATATAAACATCCTATCAAAAAGTATGATGAGAACTTAATGAAAGCTTGTCATTTTAACCACCCATCAAATGTATGGGCTAGAGAAACAAAAGGAAACTACATTTGGTTATACACTCTATTAGATTATTCATTACAAGAATATACAGAGAGATATAATAAGATTCACGGTGTTCAATGGAGAATGCCATTTCTTATTAGGCCACCTAAGAAAATTAATCAAAGTATGAAAGTAACAGATTTACCACAAGCGATGCCTGAGTATTGTAAAATACCAGGTAACTCAATTGCTGCTTACAAAAACTACTATATAAAAGAAAAGACTAGATTTGCTGTCTGGAAAAATGGGAATGTACCACTATGGTTTCAAGAAAAGGATATTGGGATATGATTAATGAACATATTGTAAAAGGTGATTTAGAATATTTAGAAAGTGAAGAAGTGAGAAAACAAAGAGAAGATTTAAAAAAAAACTGGTTAGCTAAAGATGAATTGTATCAGTTTGAGATTGCACAAATGCAGAAACAGATACAAAATCTTTACATTAGAATTAAAGAATTAAATGAAGAAATATATG
>MDTA01043228.1_pt1 | contig 11582 bp, 7 predicted proteins | sample 811151 | NCBI WGS metagenome assembly MDTA01 (sample SAMN05326648, study PRJNA326480) | marine metagenome | isolation source: seawater | place: Indian Ocean: South | collected 2010 | reverse complement strand
TTTCTTATAATGTTGTATCACAAGAAAATAAACCTGTGATACAAGTAAAATACAAAAATGAAGAAAAGATCTTCCAACCTGAAGAAATTTCATCTATGGTTCTAACTAAAATGAAAGAAACAGCCGAATCCTATATCGGTGAAGAAGTTAAAGATGCTGTGATTACCGTTCCAGCTTATTTTAATGATTCTCAACGTCAAGCTACAAAAGATGCTGGTCTTATTGCTGGTTTAAATGTTCTTAGGATTATTAATGAACCTACTGCCGCAGCGATAGCATATGGTCTAGACAATCAAAAGTCTGAAAGGAATGTTCTTATCTTTGATTTGGGTGGAGGAACGTTTGATGTTTCTTTACTCAATATTGACGATGGTATTTTTGAGGTCAAGGCAACAGCTGGTGATACTCATCTAGGTGGTGAAGATTTTGATCAAATTATTATGCAACATTTTATCCAAGAATTTAAGAGAAAGCATAGAGGTGATCTAACTGAAAATAAACGTTCTATGAGACGTCTTAAAACTGCTTGTGAAAGACTTAAGAGAAATTTGTCTTCATCATCTACAGCAAATCTAGAAATTGAGTCTCTATATGAAGGGATTGATTTTTTTTCTAATATGAGTCGTGCTAAGTTTGAGTCCTTGTGTATGCATCTTTTCCAAAAGTGTATGAATCCTGTTCAGAAGGTTCTACAAGATTCTGGTATTAGTAAGAGCAATGTTCATGATATTGTTCTTGTAGGTGGTTCTACTAGAATTCCTAAGATTCAGGAACTATTATCTCAGTTCTTTAATGGTAAGGAATTAAGTAAAAATATCAATCCAGATGAAGCTGTGGCTTACGGTGCGGCTGCTCAGGCTGCCCTTTTAACGAGTAAAGGGAAAGCTGATGAAAAACTAGAGGATCTTCTTCTCTTGGATGTTGCTCCTCTATCACTCGGCATCGAAACAGCTGGTGGTGTTATGACTCGTATTATTGAGCGTAATACAACTATTCCTACAAAGAAATCTCAAACTTTCTCTACTTATGAAGATAATCAAGTTGGTGTTCAGATTCAGGTATTTGAGGGAGAACGACAACTAACTAAAGATAACAATAGTCTTGGTGAATTTCATCTAGAAGGAATTCCACCTGCTCATAGAGGTGTTCCTCAAATTGAGGTATCATTTGATGTAGATGCGAATGGCATTATGAATATTGAGGCTTGTGAAAAGAGTTCTGGTAAGAAAGAACAAATAACTATTGAGAATGATAAAGGTCGTCTTTCATCAGAAGATATTGATAGAATGGTTAAGGAAGCAGAAAAATTTAAAGAACAAGACGAAGAACAAAAAGAAATTATAGAATTAAAGAATACTTTGGAATCTGTTATTTATCAAGCTAAGAATGCTGTTAATAAAGATGAAGTTAAGTCTAAACTAGATGAAGCAGATCTAGAAACTGTGAATAATGCGATAGCAGATGGTGAATCTTGGCTTTATTCTGATGTGGGTTCTAGGACTAAAGAAGACTATAATAACAAACTTAAGGAACTAAATGATAAGATTAATCCAATTATGATGAAACTACAAGAGTCAGATGGAAATGCTTTTAATTCTATGCCCGAGTCTATGAATCCTGGTTCTATGCCGGGTTCTATGCCGGGTTCTATGCCGGGTTCTATGAATACAGCACCCGATCCAGATAAGGGACCCACTCTAGATGAAGTCGATTAATAAATTAATCTCCCTTATGAAGTCGATTAATAAATTAATCTCCCTTATGAAGTCGATTAATAAATTAATCCTATTATTCTTTTATTTTCTAATCTTTTATTATAAATGACTAATCTTTTAGAATGTAATACGTGTATCGTTGGTATTACGCTTTTAATTGCGAGTGTTTATATGTCTTTTATTAAACAAGATGATAAACACTTTGTTAAATTTTATAACACATTAAATGATGAACAAAAATTAATCTACACCGCTATAGTTTTTGAAAGAGTCGCTATTTATGTTACAGGTATGATACTTGGATTAATTCTTGGTATCTATTATTACTTCTGGTATGGTAAAAATCATAAATATAAGATATGTTCTTTCTTGGCTATAATTTATCTCACTAAACTTGGATTCTATCAACTATATCCTAAGAGCCCATTAATGCTCTATTATTTAACAACTAAAGAACAAACAGATGCTTGGGCTGATGTTTACACTATTATGAAAGGAAAGTGGAAACATTCTCTCATAGTTGGATTCTTTGGTTACTTATTACTTTCTTTAAGTATGAAAAATTAATAATGATATAAAAAATATATCCATAATACTTATAAAGTTTAATGGAGGGATTCATAAATGAAATAATGAATGACGATAATGATGGATTAATTCAAGTAGAACAATTCTTGAACCAAATATTTAATCATATGAATATAAGAACATTAAATCCATCATTAATTGATAATGTGATGGACCAATCATTTAGAGAACAGAAAGTTAAACAGTATGCTGCATCAGATGAATTCATTCAAGGATTAGAAAAAGTCGTAATAAAAGAAGGCGATGAATATTCTTGTGGAATTTGTTTAGAAGAATTTAAAGTAGGTGAAACAGTTTTAAAATTACCTTGTAAAGATACACCTCATTTTTTTCATTATAAAGAAGATAAAGATAAAGATAAAGATAAAGATAAAGATAAAGATAAAGATAAAGAAGATGATTCATGTTCCGGAATTTTACCTTGGCTAAAGATAAAGAATAGTTGTCCTATTTGTCGTTGTGAATTCCCTAAAGGAGATGAAGTTTGTTTAGAAGCAAATAATGATGAAAATAATGAAAATGAAAATAATGAAAATGAAAATAATGAGAATGAAACTACGAATAGTATTTTTGATAATATAGTTATTCTCCCAAGAGTTAATGAAACTTTATCCTCTCAAGTAAATAATAATGAAAATAATAATGAAAATAATAATGAAAGAAGACCTCAATTAATAGAGATTAATTTATCACATATGTTTCAGAGATCTATGAATACTATTCTTGAAGAAAGAGAAGAAAGAATGATGCAAGAAGTTCTTTATCAATCATTACAAGAGTCATCACAAGGGGACTCAAATAATGATGGTACGTCTGAACTTTAATTTTATTATCCATCTTTTTATAAATGTCTGAAGAAGTTATAACAGAAGAATATTCTGAATCTGAACAGCGTTCTACATCTGTTCAGAATGTTTCATCAGCACCACCTTATATATCTGATTTTATCGGTAAAAATATGGATAAACTCTTAGAAATTTATGATGAAGGATTTAAAGAACATAAAGAAGGAGCTTTAAGAATGATTTGTTCTCAAAAAGAAAATAAAATGGATGTTATGTTTTTTAATGAAGAAAATCTTCAGCTCATGATTACAAAAGAATCATGGACTGATTTAAAATATAGTAGAGGTGATAAAAAATTGTTAATGTGTCAAGATTGTGATTTAAATTCTATCTTTTTGATATTTTTATGATTAGCCGGTTATGCCTAACACGGAAGCCACGTCTGAAACGATCAATTTGCTATTCGGCGGTTGGTTACTAGTCGATCGAGAAGTCTCTTGTGGGAAAACTGTTGGGTTGGTATTTGAGGTCAGTTGAAGAGTCTTTTTTTGGGGAACTGTGCCACTTCTATTGAGACCTGTTGCGGCGGTATTTGAGGTCAGTTTAGAAGTCTTTTTTTGGGAAACACTTCTTTTGGGACCTGTTGCATGCGCGGCCGGCCGAGGAGTCTTTTTTTGGGGAACACTACTTCTTTTGGGACCTGCTGCGGCGGTATTTGAGGTCGGTTGAGGAGTCTTTGGTCGGGGACCGGATTTATTATTAGCCTTATTCTTCGCCTTAGCCGCCCTCTTAGCCTCAGCCTTCGCCTCCTTAGCCTCCCTCTTAGCCTTAGCCTTCGCCTTCTTGGCCTCAGCCTTCGCCTTCTTAGCCTCAGTCTTTTCCCCTTCTTGCCTATCTTTCCAGAACGTAAGATAAGTATCCTCTCTTTCCCTTTGTTTCTGTTTCGCGTCAGCAGTATCTTGCTTCATCTGCTGCTTAGCCTCAACCTCCGCCTGCTTGATTCTAGCTTTTTCCTTCTGCTTCTTTCGAAACGCTCGGGCTTCTTCCCTGTCACTTTCTTTTTTCTCCACTTTTCTCGCCCTCTGCTCTGCGTCTTTTCTCATAAGATACGAAAAAGGACCAGATAATTCGCCATATGCTTCCGCTGCCTCTGCAAATTTTTTTTCACTCTTCATCTTCTTCGCCTTTTTCTTAGTCTTTGCTGGCTGGCTACGCAGCCTATCTATTTTATCGTTTAATTCAGAAATTTTACGTTCTGCTTCTTGTGCCAATTCTTTCCCATTTTCTAAAGATTGTATTCCTGTAGCCAACATTTCTTTCCAACACTTTATAGCATCACTATAGTATTGAATTCTTTCATGGGAATCTCCATAATCTTCTTTTACTTCCGCTATCCGCTTATATCCTTTTGCTATAGCCATGATGGTTGATTTGCGCAAATCAGTTATTTCGGGTTTACTAGAATCCCTAAATTTTGGCCTATTCAATTTTTTTAGGAGTTTTTTCATACCTTTTATTTTATCAAGGGGAGGATGTTGTGCATTGGCTGCATCGAATTCTGCTTGTAAATCTTCTAATTCTGACGATTGATATTCTAATTCTGACTGCGAGAAGAGGGAGGGTGGAGGCTCAGATGGTTCAGATAGTTCAGATAGTTCAGGGGGAGGCCCAGATGGTTCATCAGATAGTTCAGATAGTTCAGGGGGAGGCCCAGATGGTTCAAGGGATGGAGGCCCAGATGGCTCAGACGCCGGGGGTCCATCTTCATCATCGGATTCATCATCATTATCGGAACCGCTAGTGCCGAGATCCTCCTGTGCTCTCCTGTCAATTTCCTGTATTCCTTCATTTAGTTGTTCCATTAATTCAGAAATTTTTTCCGGGACTCTTCGATGATCGCTATCTGCGCCAATTCTTTTCAGCAAGGCCAATCCTTCACCATAAAATTCTTTTGCTTTATCATCATCTAATCCAACCCAGGTGGTCGCTTGTTGCTGTTTACCTACCGCCTCCTCATATATTTCTTCTTCTCTTTGTGTTTTTTCATTTAGAATTTCTTCTACTTTTTTACGCAATTTGAGATAATGGCTGCTCACCTTCGCTGCTGCATTCCCCTTAGTCGCATCGTGCGCCCCCGTCACCACCGCCAATTTATATACAAATTCTACTGGCGTATGGTATATTTTTTTTAGAAATTCTTCAATTTCTTGCTTGATTGATGAAACATCCCCAGAGGTTCGATTCTCTTCACCAAGCAAAGCTATATCAGCTAATAGTTTTTTTCCTTCTTCTAAAAACTTAATTCCTTGATCACGATGGTACTCTTCCTCCGCCGCTTTCGCCCTCATCTCAGCCTGGCTTCTCTCTTCCTCCGCCCTCATCTCAGCCTGGCGTCTCTCTTCCTCCGCCCTCAGCTTTGAAACCTTAAGCCTGCCTTTCTCTTTAGTATCTCTTATTTGTAAATCAGGATATTTTTGGGGAGATTGTTGATATATCTGATATCTAGGAGAGCTGCATTCTTTTTGTTCAGAACTTGGGAAATGAACCGTTAATTCGACAACTTCATAATGTTCTTTGTTTATTTCCGCTGTAAAATGACCCTCCTTTTTACTTTTAATTTTTGCCTGAATTTGTTCTAGGAAAATTTTACTAAATTCATCCAATCCTTCCGTATCGACGAGATTAAATTCTAACCCTGGATCTTTAAATTCTACAGTAGTCACAAAATTTTTTGATTCTAAATATGCTACTTTATCCGCTTCCAGCTCGCCGGAGGCCAATAGATTTCGTTCCTCAGCCGTTTCTGTGCGCCTCTTTACGTGCCTCTGAATTGTGGTTGCCGCTTTCTTCATGAAAGATGCATTGAGTTCTGCCAGGAGTTCTTCTTGTCCACCCCCACCCCTACTCCTTTTATTTGGACCTCTATTATAATTAAATGCGTGACCATTTCGTAAAGTTATCTCAACATATTCTTCAGGTATAGTGTAATCAGATCCCTTAAATTTTTCCATTCTTTCTGTTATTTTTTTTTCTATTTCAGTCATCACTCTTTTTATCATATCTGTTACATCAGTGAAAAATTTTTCGAATGTTGTCTTAATATCTTCTATTTGTCCGCCACCATCTATGGTAGATCCCACATACCTAGATAGTTCCCCTGGGTTTTGCGCGAATGCTCGAAAGCCCTTGAGTTCTATATCGCGTCTTTCTTCTGCGCTTTTTGCTGATTCTGATATGGATTTTTCTTTATTCTCTTCAAATGATTTTTGAGAATCAGGCCACCCCGACTCCTGCATCCTCGCTACATCGTCCATATCCTTCTTTTCTTCTAATGCTTGTGCATGACGCGTCATTGTATCCTGTTCTTTATTATAAGCTAGGGTGGATTCATCTCTAGTTTTTATTAAATTTTCTTCTAGACGTTCTAATTGGGCCTTCTCTATCTCTAGTCTGGCCCTTTTTATTTTAAATTGCTTCTCAATCTCCCTATAATTTTTAAAATCGGCATCCGCCGTCGCCTTAGCAGCTTTCAGGTCATCAGCGGCTTTCTCTTTTACCCCCGTGTAATACGGCACCATTCTGGCAGGGAGCTGGTCGCTCTCAGCCTTCTTCAATGCATCAGATTTTTCCTGAAACACCGCCTTTTTTCTCATCAAACTTTCTTTACTTTTTTTCCCTTTCTTTTCTGCCTCCTTCAGCTTATTTAAGATATCACGTAGATTTTCCTCGAGATTTTTTATAGCTTCTCTCTTTGTCTCGGCGGCTGCGTCAAGGGTATCTACATCTTTTACGAGCTTTTTTCCCAATTCCGTAGCTTCTCTCAACCTCTTTTTCTCAGTCTCGATTTTTTCATCTAATTCTTTGCGTTCGGCTTCCATTCTTTCTTTTCTACCCATATCTTCCGTGTATTGTCTTTCGGCTTCCTCTAATTCTTCTTCCTCTTTTTTTCTTATCAGGGCCATTTGTTCATCATAAACATTCTTCTTTCCCCTAGCTATTCTACCACGTGCCACTGCCTGTAATTTTCCCGCTGCATAATCATTTACCTTCTCCCTTAACCCATTACACAATTCAGTCAACTCCGCACCACTTGCATCCCTAAGTGTTTCTATTAATTTAGTTACTAAATCAATAAACTCAGAATGAACTACCCCCTTTGGCTGATTACAGACGTGCTGCAGGTCCTGCTGAATTTTATTACTGTAATGCTTTTCTCTTAAAGATGGTTCTACTGATTCGATTGTCTTTTGATCAACTTTAACAGCTGTTAATTTTGTTGCTGTGACCGAGACCCCCTGAACGAATTTAGCAAAACACGGGACTACCATATTACACGGTTGGAGATATTGTAATAAGAAACCGAAACATAATCCATAGTTACTTTCTTCTTTATATCTTATCAAGTACGGCTTTTGTTCATCTACCTGCATCGTTCCTGGATTCCCAGGCCCCACTAAATTATGGAAGTATAAACAAAATGGGCGTAATATGCCCAAGTTTCCAGCATTCATTTTTGAATATATTGGATCTACGTGTTGAAAAAATTCTATAAACATTCGTAAAATCGCATTATCTGCCCCCGTGAATTGCTGATTTACAAAATCATTACATAAATCATTAAACTCATCGTTTTCTATTAATACTGTTGTCGAGGGTTTTGTCCCCTCACTTGGAACCACGGGTACACCATTTCTATGATTAGTATTTAACACTGGCTTACCTTGATCGGAAGGAACCATTAAATTCATTCGTGATTCTTCTGAAAGTGTTACAGATAAAGGCTCTCCTGTAAATGCATCTGCGTCTACTTCTTCGCTATTAAAACTTCTGTTGTCCGAACTGTCCAGATTAGCTGCTGACACTAGTGCTTCTATGTGCGCCTGCGCTTTTTCCGGAGCAATTTTTTTAAGCAATGGATCTATCTTAATTAATTTTTTACATAATTTTTGAAGGATATGTTCCCCATAATATCCCAATAGGTTGCAAATAAACCGACCATTCTTCATATCCCCCACATCTACAACAAGCTCCTTTCCGTTAATATCAATTTGGAGGGGGGTTTCTACTAAATTTTTAATAGGATAACCATTCAGTAATCTTCCCAATAATTCATCACGGACTCTTTCCGCTGTCTCCCAGTCTTTTTGACCCTCCCCAGCTTTTGTAAGCTCGAGAGCTACCCTATTTAATTCTGGCATACGAAATCCATTACATTCATTCATTAATTCTACAGCATCATTTAATACTTCTTTACATCTTACTACTTGATACACTCCTTCTTCATCTTTTGTGGCATATCTTAATTTTGATGGATCTAATACTTCAGCTTCGTAGTCACCCGTTGTACTAGATAATTTCCGGACAGTTAGTTCCTCTATCACACCCTGGTCTTCCACCAACGCTTTTAAATATAGTTCACAGTATCCAAGGTTTTTTAATTTATCAATTAAATCTTTAACGTGTTTTTCAAATCCAATAGGTTCGGGTCTTTCAGTTTTTCCAAATAAGGGACCCCCGCCGGTACCCCACCAATCATGATCGTCAAGATTGCCTTTACTGTCTTCCTCCTGGATCTTAAACGGATTTCCCTGAATTTCTTCGGCAGGAGCCTCCACAGCTTTCTCCGCAACAGCATCCCACCCAGTACTAGCCTTCACCACACCGGTATCTTCTGTATCAAACGGATTTCCCTGAATTTCTTCGGCAGGAGCCTCCACAGCTTTCTCCGCAACAGCATCCCACCCAGTCCTAGCCTCCTCCTCACCGGTATCTTCTGTATCAAACGGATTGGTTCCTGCAAGATATGCGTACTTCCCGGCATTCTCCTCCGCAATGCGAGAAGCCTCTGCTTCTGCAGCAATGCGTGCGGTCTCAGCCTTTGCAGCCTCAGCAGCTTCTTCTTGCTCCTTGGCAATGCGCACTGCCTCCTCCTCCTCAGCTTGCTTCGCCGCAGCCTCCTGCCTTCGCCGCTCTGCCTCTTTTCGCTGCCTCTCCTCCTCTGCAGCTCTAGCTGCAGCCTCCGCTTCTGCCCGCTTGCGAGCAGCTTCCTGTTCATGCAAAAGTCGCTCTCGCTCTGCCTCCTGCCTCGCAAGTTCTTCCTTCCGCTTCTCCTCCGCTTCTTCTTTACGTAAATCGTATAACATTTTCTCTTTTATCATTATTTTGTTTACTAAGACTTTTCTTTCCTCTTTATTTTTACCATGCTTTAAGAATTTATCTATCATTGATTTACACCTATTTATAACTCTCGGCTGGTTCTTTACAAAGAATTCTGGTAACTCTTCTTTTGTTTTTATTTCAGCTACAACACATACTTTGTCCCTTAGATCAAAATAACCATCTTCACTTATTAAACACAATATTTGCCCCTCTTTTACTCTCGTAACTGGTAATTCACACTTTATCCCTTCCAAAAACCTATCTAGATCTCCATTCACTTTTATTTCATTTAATTCATCGATAATTTGTTCCATTGGATCCGGAAATCTATCTTTATCTCGATCCGCTACTTTAATAATTTTATCTTTTATCTTTTCAGCCATTAATAAAATGTCTACAGTATCTTCTTGGATTCCCATTTTTTCTAAATATCCAACTATACCCAAGATCCAGGTAGCATTTCCGCCAATAATCTTTCGTTTTTTACCAGTTCTTCTTTTAATTGATCTTCTTTTCTTTTGTTTTTTATTAGTTCTTCTTTTAACCGATCTTTTAATTGATCTTTTAACTGATCTTCTTTGTTTTTTGGTAGTTCTTCTTTTAACTGATATCTCCCTACTTCTTTTAACGGAGGCTTGACGTAATCTAGACCTCCTCTTTAATTTTTTTAAAGTCTTTCGCATTTATATAAATAGAATATATTTAAATTTAGATTATATTTTAAAGTTTACATTGAGTGTAAAATGTAAATGGACCATAAACTCGTGAATTCTTTCTTTTTGCTTCTTTTAACATTTTTTTATAACTAATGAATTTAAAATTTTCATTATTATTAGAATCATCACGTTGCTTACAACGAAATGATTCACGTTTACCATTAAGAATAATCACATTATTATTCTTTGTTAAAACATAGCTCTTAATATTTCCATCGGCATACAATATCATCTTTATTTATTAAAATATAAGGATAAAAATTTTAAGTGGATTTATCTTTTTATTATCATTTTAATTTTCTTCTACTATTCTTTCTCCTAGTTTTATTTCTTCTATATCCACCCATCGTTTTCTTCTTCTTTCCTTTCCTTTTCTTTATTTTAGAACCACCTCTCTTAAAAGAATTCTTTTTCTTAGATTTTAAGGCCGCTACACTTGATATTCCTGTTATACCCGCAGCCGCACCTAACATTAATTTCCCTGAAGCAACTCCCCCCGCCATTAAACACGGTGGGCACATACCACCTTTCATACCACCTTTCATCCCACCTTTCATCATATTTTTCATCAATCTCTTACTTCTTCTATTTCTTCTATTACTTCGTTGCATACTATATTTATAACATATATTATTTTAAATCAAGAATGGGATAGAACCACCTTCTTCAACAAATACTCTTTTAACAGGAATTAATTCATATGTTAAAGAATTCTTTTTTAAACTTACTGAACACATTAATGCTTTATCACTTTGATATTGAGGATCTACAGAATAATCATTAATGAAATCTCCTAAGCCATAGATGATTAATCCACCGTTGTATTCTTCTGTTGGTTCTTTCACAATATGATGAGCACTATGACCAAATACAATATCTACACCCGAATCTATTAAATCTCGTCCGAATTTTATAATTTCATCTGAAAGTTTATCTGGTACCCAATTTGGTCCCCAATGAATAGAATACACAATACATTTCTTTTTATTTTTTGTCCTTAATCTTTTTACTTTTTGGAGAATATTTTGGATTTGTTTTTTATCTTTATAATCTATGAATGATATTTGCTGAGCCCATCTTGATGGATTATCACATCCACAATGATCTGTTGAATTCATAAAAATTACTTCTTTTGTCTCAACTTTCTGTTTTGAATTACATTTTATATCTAACTTTTTAAGAATTCTTTTGGTATTTTCATGACCCTTTTCACCAAAATCTAAACTATGATTATTTGCTACTGAAGCATATAATTCTGTATGATGCTTTTTTGTTATTTCTTTTAAAGTTCTTAATGGTTTTGCCGAACTCTGATAATTAAAAGTTTTATTCACCTTAAATTCTCTTGATAAAGGTGGTTCAGATAAAACTGTTTCTAGATTAAAGATTATGTGTTCAGCATTCTCTAAGAAAGGAACTACATCTACATATGGATTTTCTGTAAATTTATGATTATCACGACCAAACATACTATCTCCTAAAAATAATAATTTCATCTATTATTATTATATATTTTAATACTATAGATGAAAGAACTAGATAAGATAGTTGTATTTATATTACTAATATGTTTAGTTATTTGTATAAATTTCAGCGTTGTTGAGGGATACTATGAATTT
>MDTA01032793.1_pt1 | contig 11582 bp, 5 predicted proteins | sample 811151 | NCBI WGS metagenome assembly MDTA01 (sample SAMN05326648, study PRJNA326480) | marine metagenome | isolation source: seawater | place: Indian Ocean: South | collected 2010 | reverse complement strand
GGTCTTCGCAATGCGCAGGCTACGGTTCTTGCCCCCACCGGCACCATCGCCTTTATGATGGATTGTGACACCACGGGCATCGAACCCGACATCGCTTTGGTAAAGTTTAAGACCCTTGTCGGCGGCGGGATGATGAAACTCGTCAACAACAGTGTGGAACTCGCCCTCAGCGAGTTGGGTTACTCCGATCAGCAGTGCCAGGATATTCTCAGCTTCATCGATACCAACGACACCATCGAAGGAGCGCCTCATCTTCTGAGCGAACACCTTCCCGTGTTCGATTGCGCCTTTAAGCCCATGGGGGGCGAGCGAGCGATCAGCTATCAGGGTCACATCAAAATGATGGGTGCTGCCCAACCCTTCCTCTCCGGCGCCATTTCGAAAACGGTCAACATGCCCGAGGACTGCACGGCGGAGGAAATCGCTGAAGCCTACGTTGAGAGCTGGAAACTGGGTCTGAAAGCAGTGGCGATCTACCGGGAAAACTCGAAACGATCCCAACCGCTCTCCACCGGCAAAAAGGAAGAGACCAGCACGGCAGAGGTCGTGTCCGCGAGCGTCGGTGGCGAGCCCACGCGCAAACGCCTGCCGGATACTCGAATGAGCGTGACGCACAAGTTCAACATCGGTGGCCATGAAGGCTACATGACAGTGGGCCTCTATGAAGATGGCAAGCCCGGCGAGATCTTTACGGTCATGGCGAAAGAGGGGTCGACCGTCTCTGGCCTGATCGATGGCTTCAGCACCATGACCAGTCTGGCGCTTCAGTATGGAGTGCCCGTCGAGGATATGGTTCGGAAGTTCAGCTACACTCGCTTTGAGCCCAGTGGGTTCACCGGCAACCAGGATCTGCCCCAAGCCCAAAGCGTGCTCGATTACATGTTCCGTTGGATGGAGATGAAATTTGGCGACAACGCCAGAGCTGCGTTGGGGGAGCAACCGATGCAATTGGTGCTTCCGGGTACCGGCGTGGAACCACAGTCTAAGGCTTCTAATGCGTCCAAACTGAGCCCAGCCGACGGTCAAACGTGCAGTAATTGCGGCACGCTGACGATCCCCAATGGTGGCTGCCATGTCTGCCCCGCTTGTGGCACCACCACCGGTTGTGGTTAGCGTCCGGTAGGGGGGCGCGCGCTCATCGCAAGCCTCGGACGGTTTTGGCGGACTCATTGGTGGTGATCTCAGCCGATTTGGCTCATCACTACCGGGTCCCCTTGGCCACTCTGAATGTGTTTTCGTAAAGATCGCTCGATGGATTAGCGATGTGGCTAGGCTTGTTTGAGAAACCATAAAGGGCTTTGTCTGATGATGAAGATCTAGCCCGCAAAATCCTTTTCCTTCATTTCGATGTTCGCATGCTCAGGTATTCGGTCGATATTTGAGTTTGATGTTCATTCCGATCAGAGGGCTGTTTCGGATCGATTGAATTCTCAAGCTAAATTTTAGACGCTTCAGGTACTTGTCCCAAGGCCCGCTTTTCGCCACAGTCCGCTCCCATTGGGAGTGACACATGGATGCGGTAAAATTTGGTGAGATGGAAGCTTCAGAACCCAACATTGAGGATTTGAAGCGACGTTACAAAGAACTCAGTGCGGATCTCGAATCCGCCACTGATGACGCCTCTCGATCTGCAGTGATTGAAAGCTGGAATGAGATTAGGAAGGGGATTCAAACCTGGGTGTCTCTTACGCACGTTCATTTTGCGCAAGATACCCAAAATGAGACCTACAAGGCAGCGCAGGGTCGGGCGGACGAACTCGGTCCGCGCCTCGAGGAACTCGACGTGGCTTTTAAAAGGTTGTTGCTTGAGAACGCTGACCGGTCATCGCTCGAGGCGAGGTTTGGGACCCACGCTTTCAACCTATGGCAAGCAGATCGAGACAGCTTTGAGCCCAGTATTGTCGAAGACGCAGTCGCTGAGGCCAAGTTGGACAGCAAGTACACTGAGTTAAAGGCGGGGGCGAAGGTGACCTTTCGTGGGGAGGAATACAATCTTCCCGGACTTGGTCGGCACTTAGCCGATGGTGATCGAGCGATTCGCCGCGAGGCAAACGAGGCATTTTGGGGCTGGTTTGAGCAGAATGGCGAGTCTTTGGATCAAATTTACGATGAGCAGGTGGCCCTTCGAGCCAAGATGGCTGAGACCCTTGGTTTCAGTGACTTTGTGGAGTTGGGTTACAAGCGCATGCACCGAGTCGATTACCACCGTGAAGATGTGCAACGCTTTCGTGAACAGGTTCGGGATGAAGTGGTTCCATTGGTTAAGCGTATCAAGGACCGTCAGGCTGAAGCACTCGGGCTCGAAAAATTAATGTCTTGGGATGAAGGAACTTATCGGCCTGAGGGGAATCCTCGCCCCCAAGGTGAAGAAGCATGGATGACCGAGCAGGCCAAAACGATGTTTCGTCGCTTACATCCTGAAATCGACGACTTCTTTAAAATGATGGTCGACCGGGATCTTTTGGATTTGTCGGCTCGTTCCGGCAAGGCGGGCGGCGGATTTTGTACCAGCTTTCCGAACTACGATGTTCCATTCATCTTCGCCAACTTCAACGGCACCGATCACGACGTTAATGTCTTCACCCATGAAGCAGGTCATGCCTTTCAGTCGTGGTGCAGCCGAGATGCTGAGTTAGCTGATTACGTATGGCCGACCTACGAAGCGGCTGAGGTGCACTCGATGAGCCTTGAGTTTCTTTGTTGGCCCCACATGGAACTGTTTTTCGGTGATGAGGCCGAGACTTTCCGCCGGATTCATCTCGCCGGAAGCCTTTCGTTTTTACCTTACGGCGTCGCTGTCGATCATTTCCAACATTTGATTTACGAACAACCCAACGCCACGCCACAACAGCGTCACGAACTGTGGCAGCAGATGGAGCAGACTTATCTTCCGTGGCGTGACTACGGTGATCTTAAGCACCCGGCAAAGGGGGGCTATTGGCAGCGCCAGGGTCATATCTACGGCATGCCATTTTACTACATTGATTACACGTTGGCATTGACCTGTGCGTTGCAGTTTTGGGTTGCATCTCGACGGGATCCGAAGGGCGCTTTCGACCGATATCTTGCACTCTGCAAGCGAGGAGGCACCGCACCATTTCAGGATTTGGTGCACAGTGCTGGACTACGGTCGCCATTTGAACATGGCTGTTTGACGGACGTCGTCCGTGAGGCGGAGAATGTCATCTTTGAGTGACGATGCTGCGCCCCAACGGTTTGTGGGTCCTTTTGCGTTAGGGGCTCCCCTGGGAAAGGGGGGGATGGGGCGCGTTTTCGTTGGGCAGCACCAAGATGGAGATACAGAGGTTGCCATTAAGGTTCTGGACGTTGACGGCTTAGGCAAAGGGGACACCGACGGGTTTTACCGTGAGGTTAGAGCTGTTGCCGGTTTAGACCACCCTCATATCGTCCAGATTTATGACTTTGGTACCTTACCTGAGGGATGGAATCATCCTGAGTTGAAGGATGGCGCTCCTTGGTTGGCGATGGAGATGTGTCGGGGGGGGTCTTTGGCTGAGCGAGGCCCTCGAGATTGGGGGGAACTCGTTATTATCCTCGAGCAACTGCTCAGTGGCCTTTCATCGGCTCACGCAAGGGGAGTATTGCATCGAGATTTGAAGCCGGACAATCTGTTGCTCTCCCGACCCGCTGACGAAAGTTGGGATCTCCGAATCGTCGATTTTGGCTTAGCTTTTGAAACCCAATCGGGAGCAGGAGATGAAGGGATTCGGGGGACGCCTCGATACATGGCGCCCGAGCAATTTCAAGGACGCTGGCGTCACTTTGGTCCTTGGACGGATTTGTATGCCCTTGGCTGTCTCGCATGGCGGTTGGTGACAGGTGAATCCCCGTTTGGTCAGATGACGACGATCCGCAGTTTGGCTCAAGCTCATCTTCGACTCACTCCCCCTCCCCTTGCACCCGGATTCCAGGTTCCCTCGGCCTTAGAGGCCTGGCTCAACAAGTTGCTTGCGAAAGATCCTCGGGCTCGTTTTCGAAACGCAGCGCTGGCTGCCAATGAGTTGCAGGCGATCTCCTTAGATTCGATGCTTCCGCCCGACCCGCTTGCCATTCAGCGATTGGGTCTTGAGGGCTACCACATTACCGATGACTCATTGTCGCGTAAAACGTTGTCTGTCTTGCAACCTGCGGTGGAAACTCAGGCACCCACCTTACCCGATCAGCCGACTCAGCAGGTGACGGTAGCCGTCACGTTGCAAGACGAGCAGGTGAGTGTGCCCGACCAGGCACTCGTTGATGGTGTACGATGGGAACCACAAACCATTGCCGTACCCAGGACGTGGCGAGTGGGTCAGTGGATGTCTGATCGACAATCACTATCGGGGGCTGGTTTGGCGTTGATCGGTCTTCGCCAGCCCCCCTTCGTGGATCGAGCGATCGTCCGTGATCGGCTATGGAACGTACTCCGGGAAGCAACTCAAGATAATCGGCCGCGGTTCGTGGTTCTTGAAGGGGAACAAGGGCAGGGTAAAAGCCGTCTAGCTCAGTGGTTAGGTGAACGGGCTGTCGAACTCGGGGTGGCTCAATGTCTACGCATCTCTCATTGTCATCAACTCACTGCCGCTTCGGGAGTTGAGGGGGCGATTGAAAGGGCCTGCATGGCTCAGGATCTGCCTCCGCGTCCTCTTCAGGAGCAGTTGGGTTGGCGACTTGGTGGCGATGCCCTCAATGGGCGAGATTTGAAAGGCTTGGCTCGCTTGTTGGTGGGAGAAGAAGGGTTAGATACCACGGGATCTCAGGACTTAGCAGCCCTTTCACCGGGTGAAAGGGAACGATTACTGACCCGTGTGCTCCAGTCATTTACCGCCCATGGTCCTCTCATCTTGTGGGTCGACGATGTTCAGTGGGGTCTGGACTCCCTGCATCTCGTCCATCATCTCGCTCAGCAATCAGATGCTCTCGACTGTCCATTAGTGGTGTTGATGACGCTGGTTCCATCCTTGGTTTCAGAGACATCAAATTGTCACTCGATGCTAGAAAGTATTGGCGCTGACCGTTTGCGAATTGGACCTTTAAACCGAGCGGACACGGCTCAACTCATCCGAGAGCATCTACCGGTTTCGGATGAACTCAGCATTCTTCTGGCTCAGCATGCCAGGGGGCGCCCTTCTGTGGCTGTTCAATTGGTGGAGCAGTTGGCGGCGGAGCACCGACTGAAACCATCGAGTGAGGGCTTCGTTCTTGAAGACGGGGACCAACTCGACCTACCGGATGGGATGGTCGATCTGTGGCAGCGCCGACTCCAACAAGTTCTGGGTGAAACCCTCGATCAAGCCTTACCCTTTCTGGAGTTGGCTGCCCTCTTGGGACAGGAGGCTGATCTTCACGAACTCATGCAGGCTGGGATACAGGCCGGTTTAGCTTGGGAAGAAGATATACTCGACCAAGTCGACAGGGCAGGGCTCGTTAATTTTCGGGCTCAGGGACTGGTGATGCGATTCACCGACAATCAATTGCATCGCTTGTTGTTGGAAAGATGCCGAACGAGCGGCCGATGGCAAAGTCATCATCGGGCGATCGCCACCATGTTGACTGCTCGTTATGGTGATGATCACGGTGTGGAGGCTGCTCGTCTTGCGGGGCATCACCGAGAAGCTCAAGATTTTGAGGCAGCCGCGAAGGCTTACTTGGTCGCTGCTCGACACCGAATGCGATTGGGAGAGTACGAAAGGGCGCTCGGGTTGGGGCGGGCAGTCGAAGAGTGTATCGAGTTGGAGCCAGGTAATGATTTACTTCGTGTTGAGGCTCAAATTTTGATGGGGATGCTTGCTTGCCACCGTGGTTCATTTGAGGAACTCGAATTTAGAGCCAGGGCCGCCACCGATACCGAAGATCCCGTCCTCGCTGTACTCGGACACATTTTAGCTGCTCGATGGCATCATGTGAATGGTGAACCCACGATCGCAGCTGAAATGCTTGAAGTTGCAGATCGCTTTGCCAACACACGAGAGCACAAGCTATTGGTGCATATCGAGCGGCTTCGCCTGGCTCGTCGTGTTGGTCGTCTTGATGATTCGCAGAGTTTACTTGCGACACTGGATGATCTGACAGCGGGTGAGCATGATGAGCGAGTTTTGGGTAAATCATTTATGGCGTCGGGTCATGTTCTCGTGACGCTACAACAATGGGATTTAAGTCTGGCGGCATTCTTGAAAGCGCAGAAGTATTTCCAGACAGCCAGTATGGTACTGGGAGAGGCTGATGCCTGCAATGGTGCAGGTCGGGTGCTGGCAAAGTTAGGTCGCGTGGATGAAGCGGTCGAGATGTTGTCAGAGGCAAGTCAGATTTACAGCAGTTTAAATCATCCAGCCGAGGTCTTCCCGATGTTGACTCAAGGAGTGATTGAGTTGGAGTCGGGTCGTTATCTGGCGGCTCGTAAGACCATGCAACTGGCTCTTGAGCGAGTCATCGCCAGCGGTCGGCTCGATCTCATCGGTCCAACACATGCGGTGCTTGTTCCCTGCGCAGCGGCTGCTGGTGATTGGGAGGCCTTCGACGGTCACCTCATGCAAGCGAGGAGTCGCCTTGCGTCCGGTAACGTACTGGATAAGGACATTGCCGAGCCTTTGACTCTCGCCGGAAAACTCGCCCGTGCACAGTCTCAGGATGATCGAGCCCGAGCCGTTTACGATGTGGCTCGTCAGCAATGGCTCGGTCTCGGCGAATCGGATCAAGTTGAAGCGATCGACGACGAGGTTTTTCTCTTAGGCGATGGCTGAAGTCGTTCCGATCCTTGCAGCGCATTTCGATCGAGCATTGGTTCTCGACGAGTTGGACAAAGCCCAATCTCTTCTGACCCATTGGTCGGGGCACCAAGGCGCTCAGCGTAGTCCTTCCTTCCGTTTGGCTCAGGCGCGACTTCATCGTGCATTCGGCCGGAAAAGCGACAGCAAGCGGGTGGCACAAGAGCTCTTGGCTGAGGGGCTTCAGCCCCAGGATCGTGGCTTTTGGGGCGCGTGTTTTTTGGCGGGCTTGGAATCGGGGGTCGGCGAGTTTGCCGACGTCTTGGAACTTCCATTTTGGCTCGAGGTGGAACGTCACCGTTGGCATACATTGAGTCCAAAGCCGGATCTTTTGATTGAACGGGCTGAAGCGATGGCTGATGATACGATGATTGCTTATTCATGGTTTGTCGCCTGTGAGTCATGGCTGCGTCTAGAGCAGGACGGGAGGTTTCAGGAGGCGTGGGATCATGCGGCGACGCTGCTGCGGGCATTGCCTGCTCCTAGACTGCTCCCACGACTCGAACTACTCGCAATGATTGGTCATCTACGACTCGACCGAGACGCTGAAGCTTGGTCCCATGGTCAGCAGGCTCAAGCCAATTTGATGCCGGACCAGACACAGCTCGGTGAACGTGTGAGCCTCTGGACGAGTCTCTTACACCTCCGAGCAGGCCGTCGGTGTGACGCAGCTGATACCCTGCGAGTCTTCCAGCCGGGTCGCCAGAAATCGTTGCTGCTTGGACAGTGGGCAAGTCATGCGGCGATCGCATACGCCGCGGGAGAAAAGACAGAGAGTCGTGAGCACCTCGTTCGTTTTTCGGTAGCTGATGAACAACTCGCCGTGGGTAGCCTCAGTGCTTTGGAATTTTTACTTTGGTTGGGCGACTCAGCGGAGGCGCAGGGCGATGAGGCGATTTGCGAGGCTGCTTTACGCTGTGCGCTACGAGTTGCGGGACGGTCGGGTTTGGCTCGGACCGTCGCTGAGTTGGACGATCGTTTGGGCGAATCCCCCTCGCTCTGAACGTTTTCATCGTGCTCCAGCGGTCGAGTAGTGTTAGGTTCCCACGCTGCTTGGAGTTCCTCATGCGTTCATTTAACGTCATCTTGGTCACGCTGTTGCTTATCGCTTGTCCGGGTACACAGCCTGTCAGTGGCCCCTCTGTTGGTAATGAGAATGGCCCTTGTTTTGCGAATCAGACTTGCTTTGAGGGCTTCGCTTGTGAGGAAGGACTCTGCGTCCGAAGGACACTGGGGTCGGACGACGCCGGTGAGGGCAACGCTGATGCTGGCAGGGGACAGGATGGGGGAGCCGAGTCGTTGACGGACGCTGGTGGCGGTCCGTTCGCTGACGCTGGGGTGGGCGATACAGAGACCGTCGATCCTGGAAGTGACGGGGGCATGGAGCCGATCGCGGATAGCGGTGTGTTCCCAGCGCAAGATGGGGGCAATGAACCGGTGGCGGACAGCGGTGTGGAACCAGCGATCGACGGCGGCTTGGAGCCGCCGGCGGATGTCGGCTTCGAGCCTGTAGCTGACATTGGTGTGGTGCCTGTAGCTGACGGTGGTGTGGCGCCTGTGGTTGATGGTGGTGTGGCGCCTGTCGCTGATGGTGGCGTCGAGCCTGCGGTTGATGGTGGCGTCGAGCCTGCGGTTGATGGTGGCGTCGAGCCTGTTGTTGATGGTGGCATCGAGCCTGCGATTGATGGTGGTGTCGATCCAGTTGCTGATGGTGGTTCGGAGCCTGTGGCTGACGGTGGTGTGGAAGGGGATGCTGGGCCTGTCGATCCAGTCTTTCAGTTTCGTGCCGTCCTGACATGGGACTCCGAGCGTACGGACATGGACTTGCATCTGTTGCGGGGCGTGAACCCCCTTTACTACCGAGGTGCCCGAGACTGTCACTACCAGAACTGCAAGCTAAACAACGGTCAGCCTCGACTGGCTTGGGGGGCAGCAGGGCCTGCTGACGACCCTGCGCTGGTGGTTGACGATACCGATGGCTTGGGGCCGGAGGTGATTCGCATTGAATCGCCGGAGGCACAGCAAATCTACACCGTCGGAGTGCATTACTTTGCCGATTCGGTTCGCGGCCGCAACTTGGAGTCGACGGCGACGATCGAAGTCTTTGTGGGAGATCGTGAGGAGGCGGTTTGTGTCTCGGAACAAGCGATGACACCAGGGCAGTGGTGGATGGCTTGTCAGTTTCAGGCGCCGGAAAATTGCGAATCTCTGGAGGGGGGCGCGGGGCCCGTACCCGAGCGAGGGGATTGCGGCGATGGTGAGTTGGCTGATGATGAAGCTTGCGATGACGGTAACGATGTCAACACCGATGCATGCACGAACACCTGCGATGAGGCCGAGTGTGGGGATGGAATTGTACGCGCTGGGCTCGAGCTAAATGATGACGGTTTTGAAGCTTGTGATGATGGCAACCAGTTGGGTGAGGATGGCTGCGATTCGAACTGTCAGTTGGAATGCGGAAATGGCGAAATTAACGGTCAGGAAGCCTGCGACGATGGCAACGACTCCAACAACGATGCATGTCTCGAAGGCTGCGTGCCGGCGCAGTGCGGTGATGGTTTTGAGTATGATGGTGAGGAGGAATGCGATGATGGCAATCAAAACAACGAAGATGACTGCGTTGAAGGATGCCTCGATGCCCGTTGTGGTGATGGCTTTCTGCGCGAGGGGGTCGAAGAGTGCGATGACGGTAACGAAGACGATGAAGACGATTGCACCAACGAGTGTTTGAGGGTCGAACAACAAGAAGTCGAACCCAATGACAGCTTTCGTCAGGCGAACCTGCTGCAGACGGAACGGAATTTAGTGGGTCGAATCAGTGGAGGCGGCCGAGACGTCGATACCTTTCGCTTCGAGATCTTGCAGCGGGCTGAGGTGACCCTGCGAACATTGCAGTTAGGCCAAGCTCGGATTGATACGATCCTTACGCTTTACAACCGATTGGGCCAGCAACAGGCGGTCAATGATGATGAAGGAAGAGACGTTTTGACATCCCGTATTGTGGAAAATCTCGAGCCAGGGATTTATTACGTGAGGGTGTCCGAGTACGGCAGCAACAACGAGGCAGACTATGGTCTGCAGTTATCGGTCAACCCCATCCGTCAGGAGTAGTAAACGGCTTACGTCAGAAAAGTCGTGACGCGCTGGATGGTTTCCTGAGCAATCAGCATGCTGTTGTGGCCCCAAGCACCCCGTAATCGTTCGCTTGATTCATTCAAGTGGGCTGATTCCCGAGGGTGAATCATGGCATCACAAGAAGCTCGAAGGTCCAGTGTTGGATGAACCTCGGGCTCGGCCGCTAGCGATCTGATAAACCCCGAATCCGGTTGGAGGTCTCTGCCCGCTTGACCGGGAGCGAGCACCGCGATTTGGCTGCCTTTGTGTGGCACCGCGAGAAGCACCACTTTCCCGACTTCGTGAAGGTCACAATGGCTCAGTAAGCGTCGGATCAGGAGGCCGCCGAAGCTGTGACCGATCATGTCGACCCGATCGGCAGCGAAGGAAGCTTTCACCTCTCGAACGAACGATAAGAGTCGAAGGGTTTGAGTTTCTCCTGGACCGAGAAGAGGCTGATATTTGTACGTGGCATAGGGGCGTCCACTTTGCTTCAGTGCATTTCGAAGTCGATGCATTAGGGTTTCACTCTCAAGGTAGCCGGGGACCAGAACCACCGGAATTGTCTCACCCTTGCCCCGGTGCCAGCTCCACGTGCTGCGCAGCATTTGGAGTGGCCACAGTGCACCAACGAACCACAAGACGAGTACCTCTCGAAACCAGGCAAGGACCTCCATGTAAGCAGGGTGCCGCTCGGCCGGTGAACTGCGGAGAAAGTTGGGAATTTGCAGGCTCCCCACAAAAACGGGAGCGACCAAAAGAACCGTTAAACCAAGAAAGAGAAGGACATCACTTGTCAAAATTGGCTCGCGTGGAATGCTGGGCTAAGATTCGCCACACCTTGAGGTGAGAAATATGTCAGCCCGAACCGGTTTTACAATCCTCGTCTGCTTCTTAAGCGCCTGTACCGGCGATCAAGTGATCGTCCGCACCAATACGGTTGTCTGCGGTAACGGTGAGTTGGAAACGGGCGAGGAGTGTGACGACAACAACGACAACAACTTCGATGCCTGCACCAATGCGTGCGAGTTTGCGGCTTGCGGCGACGGCGTGGTGCGTAACGATCTCGATGCTGAGGATTTGGGTTACGAAGAGTGCGATGACGGCAATGACAACAACAATGACTATTGCCGCAACGATTGTTTACCGGCGATTTGTGGCGATGGCATTATTCGTACCGATTTGGCTCAAGGATCCGTAGGCTTTGAAGCTTGCGACGACGCTAACATCGATCCCAATGATGAATGTACCAATGAATGCAAGCGAGCCCGGTGTGGTGATGGTTTCATCCGGGCTGATGTCGGGCCCGACGACCCCCGATACGAGGAGTGTGACGACGGCAATGATTTCGCTGAGGATGCCTGCACCACGGACTGCCGTCCTGCTGTCTGTGGTGATGATTACATTCGGCAGTCGGGACTGAGTCCAGACGATCCCGAATGGGAGGACTGTGAGGATCTCAACGACGATGAAACCGATGACTGTCGTAATTGTCGCTTTCCGGATTGCCGGGATGGAGTCCTCGATCGGGATCTGGGCGAGGAATGTGATGATGGTAATGAGGAAAATGCTGATGGGTGTGACAACAGCTGCCGGGTCGCTGCTGACGGTCGCAGTCAGGCTCGAGCAGCCGTGTCGTGCCGAGCCATCCTCGAGGGCTTCCCGGAGCAACGGGATGGACTGTACTGGATCGATCCCGACGGT
>MDTA01076864.1_pt1 | contig 11583 bp, 9 predicted proteins | sample 811151 | NCBI WGS metagenome assembly MDTA01 (sample SAMN05326648, study PRJNA326480) | marine metagenome | isolation source: seawater | place: Indian Ocean: South | collected 2010 | reverse complement strand
GCATCTTTACATGCTTGTTTTAGTTTAATCGTCCATTTTAGATTTATACTCGCATCCTTATAAACTTCGAAAACACTTTTTTTCCATTTTTTTTGGTGAGACAAAAATTTTCTATTTAAATTTCTAAACCCTTTATCACTAACAATAGTTTCTGCACTAAAATGTTGAAATTTTGCAGCATTAGCTCCTGCTTCTGCACATGAATAAATTAAATCTATTGCTTTGTTAAGATTTCCATCATGGTTTGCAGCTATATCTGCAATAAAATAAGTAGGATAAGCTAATCCAACTTTTTTCGAACCAATAATTAATTTTTTCATCTAATTTAATCTTTTAAAAAATTCAATATTTGATAAATCTTGTTCCAATTTCACAAATAGTTCTTCATTTTTTTCATATAAATATATTTTTTTAAATACTAATTCTAATTCTTTCAAATATCTATTTATTAATTTGTTAGTATGTGCAACTGAAACATAAATTGTATCATTACAAATAAATTTTTTTTTTAACATTTCTTGGGAAATAAAATTTTTGTATACGCTGTGGTCATATTTACCAAAGATTTTGAAGTTTATAATAGATAGGGACTCATTAAATTTTAAATTAATTTTATTTTTTTTTGAAATTTTTAAAATTTTATTTTTTATATATCTGCCTTTTTGAGTAATAATTTTCCATGATTTCAATCTTTCCATTTCATTTATAGATGCTAATGCTGCTGTTGGCCCTATTCTTTCAGACCAATATGTGCTGCTAACAAATGTGTTGTAACTTTCATTTAAAATTCTTGATTTCCCTGCTAAAACTGTAATTGGATATCCATTTCCAATTGATTTACTAAACATCGCTAAGTCTGGATACACTTTGAATTTTTTATGAATTCCGCCCAAAACCTCCCTAAAACCAGATGAACATTCATCAAAAATTAAAACAATATTATTTTTTGAACAAAATTTTCTTATTGACCTTAGAAAGTTTAAATTCGGTTTTATATTTCTTTGTACCTCCATTATTACTGCGCAAAAACCTTTTTTCTTCATTAACTTATAAAAGCTATTTAAATTATTAAATTCGAATACAAAAGATTGATTCTTTTGGTAATTTGGAACTCCTTTAATTTCAACATTTTTAAATAAAAAGTTATCTAAACTTTTTGATTTATAATTTGCTGAAAGATACCAATCATGCCAACCATGGTAACCACATATAGCGATTTTATTATTTTTTGTTAAAGATCTTGATAAACGAATTGCAATTGAATTAGTATCTGCGCCTCCTCTTCCAAAGCGAACTGCATCAAACCATGGGTGGAGATCAATTATCTTTTTTGCTAAATCAATATCTTCCCTTGAATTAAGTGTTGAACAGGTTCCTTTATCTATTATTTTTTTAACCTTTGAATCTACTTTTGAATTGGAATATCCTAAAATATTTGTGCCTACACCCATATAACAAAAATCTACATATTTTTTTCCATCAAGATCCCAGATATAACATCCTTTTGCTTTACTAAAATAAGCAGGACTATTACTTTTTAAAAAAATATCTGGATTTTTAGAAAATAACATTGATCCGGGAGGAGTTATTTTTTTTGCTTCAGTCCACAAACTCTGTCCCCTAGATAATTTTGAATAGTTAACATTTTTATGAATTTTTTTATTTTTTTTACAAAAATTATAAATATCAACTAATGTAAAATTAATTTTTTTGAAATTTAAAATTAATTTTCTTATAAAAACTAAATCTTGTTTATAATCCAGTGTTAATCTAAGATTTGATAAATCTTTATGAAAATTCAATGATTTAATATTAATTCTTTTTCTTTTTAGGTAGATAGTAACATGTTCTCTATCCTCTTTTAGCCTAGCTTCTTTGTTTATTTTTTTTAATAAATTAAATCCTATAATTTCTATATCGTAACCATCTGGATATGTTCTATTTAGTTGATTTGTAATATAATCACTTTTACTCCTAAAATAAAAATCTATATGTCTATCAAGTGTTTTTCCATCAATTAACGGGCAATCTGCTGTAAGTCTAATTACATGTTTCGCTTTAAATTTTCTTGCTGCGCAATATACCCTATTTAATACATCCAATTCTTTTCCCTCATAATAAAAATATTTTTTTAATTTTATATAGTCTTTTAATTGTTTATTATTTTTGTTCTTTGGGATTGCAAAAACTATTTTTTTAACAGTCTTAGAATTAGATAATCTTTTATACATCAAATCAATAGAATTCATTTCTTTATATATTTTTTTTAGAACTTTCCCCGGGAATCTCTTTGAGGTCATTCTTGCCTGGACTACTGCTATTATATTTTTTTCCATAAATATGGGTTAATTAATTTAGTATAATTTGTTTTAAAACCATTATTGTATAATTTTTTGTTTTTTTTCTTAAAACATAAAAGTAAATCTTTAAACTGATTTTCATTTTCAAAACTCACGACAAACTTGTCTATACTTGTAAATTTTTTTAGAAAATTTACATTATAATTCAATGGATTTAAATTTATTGAGTCTATTTTTTTCCAATAACTAGTTAAAATTTTTAATGATTTTTTATCTTTCAAAGGATAAAATCTTTTTAAACTTGCACCTTGTAAAAAGATTGATCTAATTTGAACTTCAATTTTTTTTTTTTTTAACGTATTAATTTGTTTTTTATTTAGAAATCTTTGATCAAAAATATTACCTGGAACTTGAATTACATCAGGCTCGGAAAGGCTAAGTATCTTTTTAAGTTCATTTTTATTATAAATAGAGAATCCGAATTTTTTAATTATTTTTTTTTTTTTTAATTCTAAAATATATTTTATAATATTTATAATATTTTTTTCAAATATTTGTCTTCTATCATGAAAAAAGAGGGTATTTATTTCTTTTAGGTTTAAATTTTTTTTAAAAGCTTCAATTTCATTTTTATTTTTTTTTTTATAATCATTTCCTTTAACAATTGATATTTTTGTGTTTATTAAAAAATTTTTTTTATATTTATTTTTGCTGAGTATTTTATTAGATTTTTTATAAATATTTGCTGTATCTATTTCTTTAACTTTAAATTTTTTAGCTTCTTTTAAAATTAAATTAATATTTTTAGAATTTATTTTATTTGCAAAACCATAATTTTTATTAAAATTTGCAATACCTAATACGAATCTCATATTATAAATTATCAAGATTAATTAATTCATCACATATTTTTGAGAGCTCTTTATCATGAGTTACAAAAATAATTGTTTTATCTTTCTTCAAAACCTTCATAAATTTAATTATTTCTTCTTCGGTTTTTTTGTCTAATGAATTCGTCGATTCATCTAATATTATTATTTCTGGATCCCTAATAAGTGCTCTGGCAATTCCTACTCTTTGTTTTTGGCCAACAGATAACTCTACTCCGTCTGATCCTAAAATTGTTTCAAGTCTATTATGTAACTTATTAAAAAAATTATCTAAGTTTAAAATATTCAATATATTATTTATTTTAAAATTATCTAAATATTGATCTTCAAACATTGTTAAATTATTTAAAATTGTATCATCAAAAAGTTTTACTTCTTGTGGTACATAACCATTTTTTTTTTTCCATTGATTTTTAAATTTAGAAATATCTTGATCTTTATATAAAATTTTTCCATCTAAGGGTTCTATTAATCCACAAATTAAGTTTAACAAAGTACTTTTTCCACTTCCACTTTTTCCAACTATTCCAAAAAAAGTATTTTTTTTGATTTTAAAACTTAAATTTTTAATTTTAGTTTCAATATTGTTTTTATTTGCTCGGAACTGAAAATTTAAGTTTTTTAACTCAAGTAAACTGTTTTCAGACTCGTTGCTATTTATTTCTACTTCATTATTTTCTTCTGTTACTTTATCTTTAGGGTTTTTGAATTGTTCAGAATTATCTATTAATTCTAAAATTTCTCTTATCATAGGATTCAAAAAGGAAATTGTATTATTATTACTTATTATTTTTGATCCTGATGGTAATAGTCTAAGAGCTGCGACAGCAAACAAGGTTAATATTGGTAAAAAATTTTCAATATCAAGTTTAAAAAAGTGAATATAAGTGAAAAACACTCCAATTATTATAGTTAAGTAAATTTCAACTAAAAATCTTGAAAGCGAATTGAGAAATTGATTTATTGCTGATGCTTTAGAATATTTTTCAAAATAATCATTAAACCTTTTTTCGAACTGATTTTCACTTTGAAAAAGCTTTATATCCTTTATGCAATTCATTGAAAAATGAATATACTTTGAATATTTTGCAGTATTTTCTGCTAGAACTTTTCCAATACCTTTTAATTTTTTTTTAAAAATTAATTTAGAAAAAATAATAATGAAAATTATAAAAAAAAATCCCATTATCGTTACTTGGTAGTTAGCAAAAAGTAATATTGAGGTAATTAAAAAAACGATTAATATTTCTTGAAGCAAATTAATACCAGAAAAAATATATTGTTGATAAATTGATGGATATGAGGATAAATTCCTAATAGTCTCTCCAGGTTTAAGTTTTATATAATCCAAGTAATCAAAATAAATATATTTGTTAAAAATAAATTTTGCTAATTTATTTCTTAATTTCTCAGAAAATATACTTATCCTATAATAGACATAACTAAAAAAAATATTTTTCACAATAATTAGAACTACAAAGATTAAAACAAAAAATAAAATATTTTTACTTTTTTCTTCAAACAATAAAAATTCAGTAAATATATTATTGTCGTTAAAAATTAACTGAGATATTGGAAGTATTAGTCCAATACTAAAAGCCTCTAGCAAAGAAACAACAAACATTAAAAAGATATTTAAATATACTTCTTTTTTTTCTTTATTAGAGCATGTATCAAAAACTTTAAGTAAATTTTTCATTTATTTTTTCTTAAAATTTTTTCAACTTTATTAACATCTTGAGGAACATCAACTGCCATTGATTTACCTGACATTTTCAACATCTTTACCTTGTAACCAGACTCTAAAAATCTTAAAATTTCTATATCTTCCATTTTTTCTAATTCACTTTTTTTGTTAAATTTAAATACTTTATGCAGAATTTGTCTTGGTAATGAATATATGCAAATTTGTTTTAGAAGATATTTATTTTTATATTTAAAATTAGAAGGCACATCAGATCGAGTTATATAAAGTAAATTATTATATTTATCTAAAACAACTTTGGGAATATTACTACTAGATGTTGATTTATTTTTTTTAACTGAAGCATAACCGTTATAAATAATTGATTTATTTTTACTTGAAAAATCAATAATTTTTTTAATATCTTTTGGATTAACAATTGGTTCGTCTCCCTGAACATTGATGTACCTTTTTGCTTTTATAATTTTAGAAAATTCATAAATTCTATCGGTTCCTGTTTTATTTTTTTTTGAAGTTAAAATTACATTTCTAAAATTTTTTTTATATAAAAATTTTTTTATTTTTACACTATCTGTTGCTACGTATATTAATCTTTGACTTATACTTAATTTGCACCTATCTATAGTTCTAAGAATCATCTCTTTTCCTAATATTTTGATTAAAGGCTTATTAGGCAATCTACTAGATTTTAATCTAGCGGGAATTACAATTACAAAATCCAGCATTATTTGGTTAATCGATAAAGAGTTTTGGTTAAAGTTTTTATTTTTTTAACAAATTTTTTTTGATTATTAAACTTAATAAATATTTTATTCATTTCATTTCGTTTCTTTTGATTTTTTTTGTAACCCTCAAAACCTGCCAAAAATAAGTTTTTTACTTGCTTAATTTCACATATAGCTAATGCAAGTGCAGTTGAAAGTTTTTTTGGTAATACAATTTTATTATTTGAAAATGAGTAATTATCATCATTATTAAAATTGCATTCAATATTAATAAATTTTTTTATATTTAATTTAGAAAGCAAATTTTTATCAATATTTCTAAACGGTATAATGGTTTTGATTTTGTTATATTGATACTTTTTAAGGTCGGCGTAAATTCTTATATCATTACATGCAACATTATAATTAACAAACTTTTCAAAAAATTTATTGTTCGGATTTATGCTAAGTACTGTTGGATTATTTAATTTGATAAACTGAATAATTTTTTTTCTATTTTTGTTTAAATCTTTAGTGTTAGCAATAAGCAATACGTCTTTTTTAACTTTAATTTTGTTAAAATTATTTTTATTAAAATTTAATAATATTTGATTCTTAAAATTATTTAAAATATTAGGATTGTAAAAATAAGATTTTTTAATTTTATTTAAGACAAATATAATATCTTTAGGTTTATATCTATCATCTGAAAGCATTTCTTGAACATAGGTGGGATGAATATTTTTTTTCGCTGATAATTTATAATATTTGTTTGTACCCCAATTGTAAATTTTTAAATACTTAGAAAAAAATCTCTTAATAAATTTATTTAAATCTTTCCTTCCTTTTTTTAAATTAAGAGCTTGAAGTAAGCTCTCAGTTTTTACATTTCCTGGTCCTCTTCCCATTCCTAAGATAGTTGAATCGAACCAAGTAAATCCTAATTTTTTAGCCTCTAAGGTATTTTTTAATGCAAATTTTAGATTATCGTGGGCATGTATACCAAGTTGTCCTTTCCAATATTTTCTAATTGTTTTATTAATTTTTCTTAGTAATTTTATATTTATAACACCAAGGCTGTCGGCAATATAAAAAACATCTGGTTTTGCTTTATTTATAAGTTTGCTAGCAAATTCAATTTCTTTGATTTTTAATCTTGATATTTGCATTAAATTAAGACCCACAAAATATCCATACGATTTTAATATATTGCTAATTTTCAATGCATATTTTATTTCTTTTAGATGAAATGCTATTCTTACAAAATATATATGTTTTTTATTATAAAAATTTTTTTTAAGATTTACTTTATCTATATCTCCATATTTTGATTGAATTATATAATCTGATGCATTTATCATAACACCAAGATTAATATTTTTTGGTATAAAAAGTTTTTTTAATAAATTATCATCTGTATACCAAAACAAACCTTTATTTTTTTTGTTTATTGATCTAAAACCTAATTCTACAAACTTGATGTCTGTTTTTGAGACAACACTAATATATTTTTTTGCTAAACTTAAAGGATACTCCCAATTATTGTAATAACCCCCGTCTCTAAAAGTACAATCAAGTATTTGATAGTTCATTTTTTTATTTAAATTTTAAATTTTTTTTATTAAAATACATAATATCTCCAGCAAAAATTAAACCAGAAAATAAATTATTATGAACCATATCTATACCAACCATTCGAAAATTATATGGAACGATCAATTTTTCTAAATCACTAAAACTAAAATATTTTTTATAATTATTATCAAGCATTATTTCAGTTTGAATAACACTAATTTTATTGTTTTTAATTGAATTAAGACTTCCCTCTAAAACTTTATCTTCATATCCTTGTGTATCAATTTTTATTAAATCAATTTTATCAATATTATTTAATTTAACATATTCATCTAGGGTAGAAATTTTTACTTTTTCAACTTTTTTTACATAATTTAATTCGTTAGTATTATTTTGTTTACTTCTAATTTTTAACCATTCTGTTCCTAAATTTAGTTTATTGAATGAAGAATTGTCAGATTTTGCTGTTATATAAAAATCTTTAATTTCATTTTTCTCACCCAATGCTAAATTATTTAAATATATATTTGTGTTTTTTTGATATTTTTTTTCGAGTTTATGTATTTCATCTTTAATTGGTTCAAAACTATGGATTGTAGGATTGTCAAATAATTTTAAGTATTTCTCAATGGATTGTCCTTTGTTTGCCCCAACATCAAATATTATTGGATCATTTGGTAAATTTTTCTTTAATATTTCATCAAAACTTAGATCATAATCTTTTTTATTAAATTTTTTAAAATCATATCCAAAAATATTTACTATTTTTTTAATAGTTTTTTTTATCATCTTAAATTAACTTAATTTTATACCTTATTCGAGTATTCTAATTTACCTTTTATCAAATCGACAATTTGAATTAATGTATATAAATGAACTATCTCAATAATGTTGAATGATCTTGAATTTACATAAATATTATTTTTAGAATTTAGTCTTAGTGATGTTTTTTTGCCAAAACCTGAAAGACTAAAAAAATTTATTTTTTTTTTATTACAATATTTGGCAGCATTAATAATGTTTTTTGATCTTCCCGATGCGCTAATTAAAATAATTAAATCACCGTTATCGTAGTATTTTTCTATAGTTTTAACTATCCATTTTTCAAATCCATAATCATTAGAGTAACAAGTTAGATGATTTCCCTCACCAAAAGATAGGCATCTTACCTTCGCATTTTTTGTTAAATCGACTGAAAAATGATTTGCTATAGATTGTCCAGCTCCATTACCAAAAATTAAGACTTTCTTATTTTTTAATTTAATTTTTTTTATAAGATTAAATAATTTTTTTATATCTTTTAAAGATGATCTTTGAATTTCTCTAATTGTTTCTTCTTGAAATCTATTGAACAGAGAATTTGAAAATTTCATTTTATAATAGTATAATTAATGTTTATTTTTTAAAATAAAATTTGTTCATATTTTTTTAAAAAACCTGAACATAGCATTCCTCTTAAATCTTTACTATGGGCAGGTTCACCATAAATATCTGTTACTTTATCAGCATTAAATTTAGATAAAAATTTAGATTTATACTTTATCTGCTCATCACTTGGGATAAAGTTATTATCAATATATTTTTCAAACTCTTTTGTTGCGATTAACAAGTCGTCATTTGTATTTTCTAGATAAGTAAAATTGCTGGATATACTACTTTTTTCTTTATAAATATTTGTGATTAAACTTAAATCATTTTCTAATAACTCTTCTATATTTAAATACTTATTTTCTAAATTTTTTACCAGCTTAAAAATTGTCATATGTTTCACAGAACTCAGATTAATTTTACTATGACTTGAATAGTTTGTGTAGAGAATTGGTTTTCTAAAACTGTAAGGAATACTGTCCCAACCCGACCCTGTTGATATTGTCATATAACATTTATAACCAAAATAAACATCTAATAGATCAGTTCTATATTTGCAAAATGGATAATCAATAAAATTTGAATGTTCAAAATTAACTTTTTTTTTCATGTGTTTGCCCATCCTTACTACAATATAATCTTTGGAAATTAGATATTTTATAATCTGCAAATAATTATTAATATCGGCATCTCTACGATCATGATATGATGACTTAAATCCAGGTAAAATTTTTTTTAAATATAAAGAGTCTCTTACATTAAGACAAACAATTTTCTTTGAAGCATCTATATTGTTTTCTTTTAATATTTTTTCAGCTTTTTTAATTTCAGTTTTTTTTAATTTAATTATTGGTTTAAAATTATCAATTATATTATGAGTATCACGAGTATATACTTTTAAAAAAAAATCTTTACTAAATTTGTTTAAGTTAAAATAATTTAAAAAATAAGCTGAACTTGAATATATATACATAGGTATAGATCTGATTTCTCTATGTATTATTTTTGATAAAAAAGCGTTCGGTTCTTTTAAAGGTATACGAGCCCAAAAATCTATGGATTTTATGTTTAATATTTTTTTTTTCCTTATCCATATTTCTGGCGTTACTACAAATGTACCTAATCGTTCGACTGGATATTTTCCTATTCTTATATTAAATAAAGGCTTTAATAGAATAATAACGAAAACAATTAAAAATCCAAAAATAAGCTTAAATATATCTTTCATCTTTTTTTATAATTTCATATTGAATATTTTAGATTAAGATAAATCTTTAGATCTTATATTCTCAAAAAATTAATTAATATTTATAATATAAGTGTTTCTAATTTTATAAATTGTTTCAATTATTGCCGAAAAGATTAAAGTTGAAACTAAAGTATATCCAAAAAATGGTAATGCTAACACATAACAATTTATCAAGCCTTGAAAAGTATATCCATAAGATCCTAAAGACCAAACTCCAAAATTAGTTATTATAAAAAATAAAAATGCACCGATCAATGACCCACTAACTCTATTTAAAATATTTTTCTTAAAAAATTTAGACATTAGACCAATAAATATTACACTTCCCCATGTGAATAGGACGACTCCATGAAAACCAATGATTAAATCGGTTAAACCAAAACAAACTATTAATGCTGGCAAAAATCTAACACCTAAAAAAGTTGGTATATAAAAGCTTAAAGCAATTAAACTTGTAAAATTTGGTGGATGTGGAATAAATCTTGAAGCAGAAAGTACAAGCATAATTCCAAGTGTTATTTTTAAATAATTCACTTTTTGACAATACCAATCAAATTTTACAAAACAACTATTTAATATTTAATTCCAAATTTGACGACTCTATTTTCTTGATTATAACCATGGGGTCTTTGATATGTTTCGTCTAAAACATTAGTAATTTTTAAAAATAAATCACTGTTATTTAACTTTTTTGTAATTTTTAGATCAATTATATCAGTACTATCCATTTCTATAGTACTAAAATTGGAAGAATGTGTATCAAAGTGCTTTCCATAATGATTATAGGTAAGGTTGAATTTAAAATTACCTAAAATAATACTATCAAAAATTTGTGAAAAATTTAAACCATAATTTTTTTCTGGTCTTCTCAATTGGCCTGCACCATTTTCTTTTTTTGATGATAAAAAAGAAGAAAATAAATTCACACTTGTATCGTTTAATTGAAAGTTAAGTTGATTATTAAAACCAGATTGATTCAAATTAATATTATCATTATCATTTTGATACTTATTACTTATATATTCAATATTATTTTCAATATTTGATCTAAAAGCTCTTAAAGTTAAGTTTAAATTTTTATTAAATGTTAAATTTGAATAAACCTCATATGTATTGCTTTTTTCGGGTTGTAAATTTCTATTTCCTGAATATCCATAATTATCAGTACCAAACATTTCATATAAAGTGGGGTTTCTAAGACCATTCATGTAAGAAATTCCTAAATTTAATTTTTTGAAACTTTGTTCAAAACTTAATTTATAAGTATTATTTCTTCCAGTTTGTTTATGATCGTCACTTCTTCCAAAAAGTGAAACATTTAAATTTTGGAAAATATTCAAACCTACATTACTATATAAAGCTAAGTTATCTGAATGACCCTTGGTTGATGCCTGGTATGATCCATTATTGTCAAAATATCCCCAGTCATATTTATATTCTGAACCTGCTCCAAAAGAAATTTTGTTACTAACTATTGTTGATAAATCATACTTAAAACCTAAAACTTCACTTTCATATGTATCGATAACTCCTCTTTCATCATACTCTCTATCGTAAAGATTATAATATAAAATATAATTATTTTTTTTTGAGCCAATTTGATTTTCTAAACCAAATTGTAAGGATCCCATTTTGTTAATACCCTCATAACCAGTTTGATTTGTATTTGAATTATCATATTCAGCTTTAGTTTTTCTTAAATATACTGTGTTATAAAATCTCTTATTTTCATTTAAAAATTTTTCATAATTAATATTTGTTGAATAATTCTGTACTGCATCCTTTTCATCTG
>MDTA01173241.1_pt1 | contig 11584 bp, 9 predicted proteins | sample 811151 | NCBI WGS metagenome assembly MDTA01 (sample SAMN05326648, study PRJNA326480) | marine metagenome | isolation source: seawater | place: Indian Ocean: South | collected 2010 | reverse complement strand
GCAGTGCTTTTGATATTTCAGCCGCCTGTTCTGGCTTTCTTCATGCGCTAGCGATCGCAGACGGCGCGATTTGCTCGGGCCGGGCGAAACATTGCCTTGTCATTGGTGCGGAAGCCCTCACAACCATCGTCAACTGGCGTGATCGGACCACCTGTATTCTTTTCGGCGACGGTGCCGGTGCAGTCGTTGTCGGGCCAACCGATGCTGATGACCCCAGAGGGCTCAACCGAATCTTCATGCACAGTAACGGCGAGCTCGCTGAAGATCTCTACATTCCCCAGGGCGGTTCGAGAACGCCCCTCACTGCGGAGGGCCTAGCCGAGGGAAAGAACAAAGTCGCAATGGCGGGAAACACCATCTTCAAGCACGCCAGCAGAAATCTAGCTTCCGTCAGTGTCGAAGCTCTAGAGGCCGCTCGGTGGACAGCTGACGAGGTCGATCACGTCATCGCGCATCAAGCAAACACACGAATCCTCGATCAAGTGCTCAAAAGGCTGAGCGTCCCTTCCGATAAGCTCTTCGTGAATATGGACATGTACGGCAATACGAGTGCCGCAAGTCTTCCCATCGCCTTGGACGAAGTGAATCGATTAGGCCGCCTTAAAAAGGGCGACAAGCTTCTCATGATGGCTTTGGGTGGTGGTATTGTTTGGGCGGGTGGTACCTGCGTTTGGTAGGAGAAATAATGCGTGCTTGGATTTTTCCGGGGCAAGGAGCCCAGGTTGTGGGCATGGCTCAAGACCTAGCGCGGGACTTTGCCGTTGCTCGAGAGACCTTAGAGGAAGCCAACGACGCCCTCGGATTCTCGATCCAAACACTGATGGCTGACGGGCCAACCGAAGCGCTCATGCGCACCGCAAACACACAACCTGCGATCCTGAGCCACAGTGTCGCCGTGATTCGGGTCCTTCAGTCCATGGGCTCCTCCCCCCCCGAGGCAGTAGCCGGTCATAGCCTCGGCGAGTACAGTGCGCTGGTCGCTGCCGGTGCCATTGACTTCGCAGATGCTGTGCGCGCTGTTCATCAACGGGGTACTTTCATGCAATCTGCCGTTCCAGAGGGCATCGGTTCGATGGCCGCGGTGATCGGACTCGCCGGAGACCAAGTCGCCGCCCTCTGTGCTGAGCACAGTCGAGAGGATGCATTGGTGGAAGCTGCGAACTTCAATGATACCAAACAGACAGTCATTGCTGGACACAAAAACGCAGTGGAAATGCTCACTCCCAAGTTAAAGGATGCCGGCGCCAGACGAGTCCTGCCGCTCCCTGTCTCAGCACCGTTTCATTGCGCGCTGATGGCTCCAGTCGCTGCGCAACTTCGCCCCGTTCTCGAGTCCATCAATTTTCGATTACCGAGTTGCCCCGTGATCGCCAATGTAACAGCGAGTCCGAATGAGGATCAGCGGCAATTTGTGGATCTTTTAATTCGTCAGGTCACCGGTTCTGTCCGTTGGGTTGAATCCGTGCAAACACTCGCCCGTCTCGGCATCAGCGAAGCCTACGAAGTGGGCCCTGGTCGCGCACTGGCGGGAATGATCAAAAGAATCGACCCGGAGATCACTGTGATCTCACTAGGTACCTCCGAGGCTCTGAAGGAACTGTTATGAAGACTGCAATTATTACCGGTGGAAGTAGAGGAATTGGGCGGGCGGTCACGATCGGATTAGCGGAGGCGGGGCATCATGTCGTCATCAACTACGCCGGCAATGAAGCTGCAGCCCAAGACACACTAAATGCCGTTCTGAGTAACGGTGGGCACGGTGAACTGGCCTGCTTTGACGTGGGTGACGAGGAGGCTGTGACGGCGACCATCAAGTTACTGGCCAAGGCCCATGGCCGGATCGATGTCCTGGTCAATAATGCTGGGATCAGCGTAGACGGTCTACTCGCTCGTTTCAAAGCCGAGGACTGGAATCGAGTGCTCCAAACGAACCTGAGTGGCGCCTTTCACTGCTTAAAAGCGGTCACGCGCCCCATGATGAAACAACGCTATGGTCGAGTCATCAACATCGGCTCGGTCGTTGCGGCGTCTGGCTCGGCAGGACAGCCCGCCTACTGTGCGGCAAAGGCAGGCTTGGAGGGCTTGACCCGCTCCGCAGCTCTGGAACTCGCTGGACGAGGAATCACGGTCAACTGCATCGCACCGGGATTCGTCGACACAGACATGACCCAAGCGCTTCCCGAAGAAAGACGGCAAGCGATTCTGGATCAAGTACCGGCGGGGCGGATGGCAACACCGGAAGAGATCGCCGCGGCGGTTGTCTTTCTCGCCTCAGACGGTGGCGCTTACATCACCGGTCAAACCCTGGGCGTTAACGGTGGCCTGTACCTCTAAGCCGACTGCTTTTCTGCAGCATCGAACCCCAGAACCGGCTCACCCGAACCCATGACCACATCGGCGGTCACCTCACAGGTCTTGATACCGTCCATGTAGGGCACCTCGTACTCGATATCGAGGAGGGTCTCCTCGACGATCGAACGCAAACTCCGAGCCCCACCTTTCCGCTTCATCGCTTTCGCCGCAATGGATTTTAAGGCCTCGTCCGTGAACGAAAGTTCGACGCCCTTGGCGCCGAAGAGCTTGGTCGCCTGCCGAACCAATGCGTTTCGAGGCTGAGTAAGTATGTGAATCAAATCGTCTTCGCTGAGTTCGTCCAACGTACTGATAATCGGGATCCGACCTGCAAACTCAGGGATCAGTCCAAACTTAATCAGGTCGTCCACAACAATCTGCCTGAGCAGCAAGGTCGTATCACTCTCTTGGTGCTGCTCGTCGTCCTGGGTCCCAAAGCCGATTCGCTTACGGCCCACACGACTGGCGACCACCTTATCGATACCGTTGAAGGCTCCTCCAACGATGAAGAGGATCTTCGTGGTATCCACGGTGACCGTGTCTCCCTGCCCCCTCGGTTGCCCCTTCGCGCTGACGTTAACCGACGTCCCTTCGATGAGTTTGAGGAGCGCCTGTTGAACGCCTTCACCACTCACATCTCGAGCGTCACCACGCCCACCGCCACGACGGGCGATCTTATCGATTTCGTCAATATAAACGATCCCGCGCTGGGCGGCTGCCACGTTACCCTCTGCAGCACTCAGTAGGTTGCTGATGATCGACTCTACATCCTCTCCTACATAACCCGCTTCCGTTAAGGTGGTGGCGTCAGCGATGGTGTAAGGCACTTCGAGAAAGCGAGCCAGCGATCGGACCAACAAGGTTTTGCCGGTTCCCGTAGGACCGATCATCATCAGGTTCGACTTCTCAATCTCAACTTCGGCGCTGGGCTCCCGAGTCACACGCTTGTAGTGATTATAAACTGCCACCGCCAATGCGCACTTAGCCCGCCCCTGAGAGATCACATACTCATCCAGATGTCGCTTGATGGCACGGGGCGACGGAAGGACAAGCTGGATCCGGGTCGTATCCTGAATGATTTCCATGCAGTCTCGGATACACACGTCGCAAATGTAGACGTCGGGTCCGGCGATCAACCGCTTCACCTCGCTTTGAAGTGCGCCGCAGAACGAGCACTCAAGCTCACGGGATGTCGTCTCTTCGCTAGCCATCACTGATGCTCCCAGATTTCTCTAACGACACAAAGGCGAGGAACCAAGGAATTGTTCCGCACTTTCGCTAGTTATGGGTTACCAGCCCGTTGACGTGGCCGCTACCCGCCGTTAAGAGGCGCGAGCCCCAAAGTGTGATGGATCGCAAGTCGGCTGACCATCGCAGGGGCCTGAACATCCATGCGGATTGACGGAGTGACAGCTTGACGGATCAAAACGAAGTCGAAGCAGAGCCAACCCTCGACGAGGAAAACCCCGCCGAGGGCACCTCGGAAACACCGACTGAAACGGGTACAGAGCAGGGTTCCAGCCCCACAACGATGAGTACCCCCGAGGTGGACTACAGCCAGTATGACGAAGCGGATCCCGATGACGGGTTCTCCGGCGGGGCTGGCCTAGCGAAAATGCTGATGACCCTTGCAGTGCTCGGCCTGGTGCTGGGTGGTGGCGTTTACCTGGCCTATTCCAAAAAAATGAAATCGGAACAGGCGATCGAACTGATGACGGAAAGCGTCGAGCGTTTGAGCAAGGATGGCACCTACCCAGCAGTCTCCATCGTTCGGGATTCTCTGAGTCGCGCCCTGGAGGTCGTACCCGATCACCCGATCGCTGTAAGTAAACTCGCCTTACTCGAAGCGCACTCTTACATGCACAATGGCGAAGCAGAAGCGAAGTCTCGTGCAGAGACACAACTTGCAATCGCCGAGAGTGGCAATTTTGAAAAAGCAGAACGTTTCGCGGCACGAGCGCTGATCGACATCGCAAATGATCAACAGGACAAAGCGTACAACGATATCAAAGCGATCTTTGATCGGGGCGCGAAATCCTCCGATCTCTTCTTTGCTTTTGGCATCGCCCAAGTCCTCAAAGGCGAACTCGGTGCAGGAACGGAGCAAATCAAAAAGGGTGCCGAGTCACAGACCAATAACGTGTGGATGGCGACGGTTGCAGCGGATGCTGAGTATCGCCACGGACGAGTGATCGGCGCTTACAAGATCATGGATCAAGTGCTCCGGGGCTCCAGTGCACGATTACGGCTCCGCTACGCAGCTCAGAAAATGTACTACGGCCTGATGTTTGGGCGTAATCCCGGGAAACTTCCCTACTTCGAAGTGAATAACCGCCTGTCTCGCTCGGAGAAGATCTTTAAAAAGGACATGGAGACGGCGAAATTCGCCCACGGTCAAGCTCGCTCGGAAGAAGGACTAAGCGAGGTTCCTGGAATCGTCTGGGGGCTGTCACCGGTCGGTACCGCTGTGGTGGCTTTAACCCATGGCGAGGCTTACTATCGGGCCGGTGACCTGGAAAACGCCTCCAAGAAGGCAAAAGAAGCCGAAGTGAACCTGAAGAAGGTCGATCCATCGTACACCGTCCGAGCTGAGTTGGCGAAAGTGCACTTGCTCAAAGGCAGAGTGGCTCTGGCTGGTGGTGATATCGCGACGGCAGATAAGCTGCTGAGATCAGCCAGTTCAAAGACCGCAGGGCACCACAGTTATCACGCAGGTGTTGCTGTCGATGCGGCGATTCAACATCGCCAATGGGACCTCGCCGATCAGATGCTCCTGCTTTACGAAAAGGCGTCCTATCAGAAGGGCGGAAAGAAACTGACCGGCAAGAAGCTTAAAGAGGCGAAAGCCGACGACTACGACCGGTTTCTGCGGAAAATGAAAATCGCTTTAGGTCGAGGAGAAGACGCCAAAGACAACAAAGCGAAGCAGCGGTACGGCGCTGAAATCCTGGATGAGAAGGAAGGGCTACTCGAACAAGCGTTGTCTTCCAACACCCCCGGTAACGCCCGCCGAGTCCTCAACACACTGAAGGGCAACACGATGATCATGATGGGCAAAGCAAAAGAAGCGAAATCCCACTATGAGTCGTGGTTGGGTAACGAGCCAAAGTTGATGGCGACCCCGGTCGTCGCCGAAGCATTGGGACGTCTTGGCATTGCTATGAAGAGTTGGGGCGAAGCGGAAGCAGCTCTCGGAAAAGCTGCAAATCTCTACAAAGGCAAAGGATATGATGTGTACACAGAACGGCGAATTTACCGAAATGTGGCCCAGTTGTACCGTGCCAGAGGAAAGCGGGCAGAAGCAAAGCGATACCAAGCACTCGCTGACGGTAAAGCGGCAAAATAGGTCATCGAAAGAAACCGATTGGTTGGTTTCGTCACCACCCCGCTTGCGAGACTGCGACTGACCAGGCATCCTGAAAGCGCCTGGTTTGGCGCTCGAGTGAAGTAATGCAAAATAATACCCTCATTATGGGTTGCATGATCGTCGTCGCTGCTTGCGGCGATGTCGGCGCGGGATGCGCCTGCGTTGAGCCGGTTGAGGAGTCCTTTGCTCCGGAGGAATTGGGCAACTGGTCGGGGCAGATCCGGTTAAGCCAATCGGGCTTTGATTTCATCGAGCAAAATCTCCCCTCAATCGTCTCCTCTTTCATCCAACTGACCTGCCCGGATGGGGATGTCCCCTGCCCGGGAGGAACCCAATGCAACCAGGGTCTGTGTGTGGAAAATGGCAGTCCTGCGCCTGTCATCGGTGTTCGAATTCCCCCCACAGAAGGAGATGGGGTTCGTATCTGCCATGGCGCCAGTCGTGGCGACTGCAACGTCTACGTGCGCGTCAATGACGTGGACCTAAACCCCCGCGAGCCAAGTCATTTAGATATGGTTTTGAATGCCAATATTAACTCCTCAGGCATCAAACTTCACCGACCTGGCACGCTCTGGCCCCCCCTGCCAACGATTCGATGCACCGTCCAAGCGCGCGCTCAAAACAAACGAATTACGGTTCCAATGACTTTTCGCACGGACAATCCATTGGAGCGAACGGAGGTTCGATTTGGCGACATCGGCTTTCGACTTGAAAACCGAGACATTGAACTCTGCGGCGCCCTCGATTGGCCGATTATCAAAGACATCATCATGGCAATCATCCGAAGCGACGTTGAAGATCTACTCGACCAGCAGATCACGGATGTGCTGGCGGAGACCCTGTACGTGGGTTGTGCCCAGGGTGAAACGTGTCCGGCAGAGAGCCGGTGTGTCGATAACGTGTGCCGTTGGGATGGAGGTCAGCGAGTTCCCGTCGTGTTGGGTGTCGAGGGAATGCTCGATCTAAGCGAGTTTCTCGCCGGGATGGAAAGCAAAGGAGACCCCCTCGAAATGGCGCTCACTGTCGGCGGTGCAGGAAGTACTGCTGCCGGTAACGGTGGTCTAACGCTCGGGATGATGGGCGGCTTCAGAACCAGTGGGGCTGCTTGTGTTCCAAGCGAGCCCTTGTCCCCCCCAGAGGACTTGACCCCGCTGAACTGGGTCAACACGATTCCAGGGAGCGACGAGACCTTCCAAGTGGCGATCGGAGTGGCTGCCGAATACCTCAATCAAGGAGTCACTGCTTTTCATCGCAGCGGTGGGATGTGCCTAGGGATTGGCTCCGATCTCTCCGAAATGATCAGCGCAAACACCTTTGCGCTGCTCATGCCTTCCATGCGGAAACTCCTTGAGGGACACAGTTCAAGCACCGAAGCCAGTTTTGAAATTCGGCTCCGGCCACGACAGGTCCCCAGTATGGAGGTGGGCCTCGGACGCTACGAGACCGACGAGGAAGGGAACCAGGTCCTCGTCGAACCTTTGTTGCATCTGGGCGCTCGTGACCTTGCCCTCGATCTGCAGTTAGCCATTGCCCATCGCTTTGTCCGCCTCGCAACGATCGTCGTCGACCTAAACATAGGTCTTGCCTTGGACATCAACCAAGACAACGAAATCATGATTTTGATGGGCGAGCCCGATGACTGGATCACCAATGTAAGAGTCCAGGATGCTGATCTCCTCGCTGAAACAGAAGAGGAAATCGCCGAGGTCATTCCAACCCTGCTCGAGTTAGCGGTGCCTTCCCTTGCTGCTGGGCTCGATCAAGCGATACCACTTCCAGAACTTCAAGGCTTCACGATCGAGGTTCAACAGATCCGAGGGGAACGGTTGCAGTTGGAGCCTGGCGATGATGGACTCGCACGTTACGATTACATGGGCATTTACGCCCGACTAGGATTCACACCTCCGGGCGTCGAACCGATCGAGTTAACTGTCGACACTCAAGCCCAACTTGCCCACGTGGATCATGGTGAGTCTCGGAGTTACGAGGTGACGGAACCAGGTCGAATCCATCGCCCGGTTGTCGCCGTTGACCTTTGGGCATCGGGTGCTGGGCAGGACGCCCAGTACGAGTACACTTGGCGAGTCGGTGAGGGGCTTTGGCAAATCTTTCAGCCCTTTGAAAATGGCGCTCGTGTTCGCCTCAGCAGTTCTCTCTTTAGCTTGCCTGGCCCCCATCGGATTGAACTGCGCGCACGAGCGATTGGTCTGCGTCGAAGTTTGGATCCGGAGCCTGCGATCATCGATTTTATCGTCGACCCGCAAGCATCTGTCGAAAGGATTGATCCGATCGGCCACCTTGGCCCGAAACCAAAGGTTGGTGTGCTGACCCCCATCCACGGACTCCTCCCCGATGGGAATACTGCCAAGACCACGGATGATGTCGCTCCCGAGGGCTGGTCCTGCGCGACGACGGGCAGTAGCCTGCTGTGGCTGTTGGCTCTCAGCCCGCTGCTGAGGTGCCGTCGTCGGGAGTTATGATGCGCAAGCTACTCGGACTGTGCCTGCTATCCATCTTTTGTATGGCTTGTTCGACGAGCGAAGAGACTGGTCTCGGTGAGCCGCCTCTGCTCGAGTATGAGTTAAATCCTGATGGAGGCGTCAGCATACGTCACGTTCGAGGTTATCCAATCCAAAGGGCGACGCTCGTCTTCACCACCGCGAACCACCAGCCAGCGACGGCTTGTCGGCTGGTCTCAGAGGCCTCGGCTCGCCTTAGCTTCCAAGAGGACTATCTCCTGTTAGAAATCGCGCCCTTTGCTCGAAACTCGTTGATTGAAGTTGGATGTCCGGAAGCCATTCACCTTCGACCTGGACGTTACAGCTTGAGCGATGGCTCACTGGTGGAGAAAGAAAATAGTAACGACCTTCAGAGCGCTGGATTTAACAACCCGGTGACCCTGTGGGGCACGTTTCTCGGTGGCATGGCTGGGCTTATCCTGCTCTCGATCATGTTCAGCGTCGCTCTTGAGTATGTCGTGGTCAGGGTTTCTAATGAAGATGTCAGCTGAACGCTGACGCCCCAACGAGCCTACTCAAGTCGACAGTCCGGAGTGCAGCCATCGCCAGCGATGGCGTTCCCATCATCGCACTCCTCGATCTGCCCCCCAAGGCTTCGAGTGATGCCGTCTCCGCAACGAGCAAGTCGACACCCTGAGGTGCAAGCGTCTCGTGGGTCTAGGTTCCCATCATCGCACTCTTCAGCGCCGACTTCGACCCGGCCATTGCCACAGACTTCTCGTTGGCATTGTGCGTTGCAGCCATCCCCCGCGGCATCGTTGCCATCATCGCACTCCTCCAAAAGGGGACGGACAACGAAGTCCCCGCAGCGAGCCACCTGACATCGGTTTGTGCAGGCATCCTGTGCATTCTGATTGCCATCGTCGCAGGTTTCTCCAGCCCCCTCCTCGACACGCCCATTGCCACAGATCTCTTCTTCGCAGGCTTGGGTGCAACCATCGCCGTCCTCGAGATTGCCGTCATCACACTCTTCAAAACCGTCCACTCCAACCTCGAGATCCATCCGCAATAACGCATCGCCGCACGCAGCCAACTCACATTGACTGGTGCAGCCATCCCGATCTTGAAGATTGCCATCGTCACAGGCTTCCTCATCACGATACAGTTCACCGTCACCACAGCGAGCAAGTGTGCAACTCGTTGTACAGAGGTCCCCATCGTCGTCATTGCCATCATCACAGGCTTCGCCCGGCTGTAGGAAACCATCGCCACACGTGGGTAAACGACATTCGGCACAGCCATCGCTGGGATCGAGATTGCCATCGTCACACACCTCATCGGGGCCAACAACTCCGTCACCGCAGTAGGGCAATCGACAATTCGACAAACAATCGTCTGCGTCCTCTTCGTTGCCGTCGTCACAGGCCTCAAACCCCTCTTCGTCCGCTTCGAGATCCTGTCGCAGAACTCCGTCGCCGCAACGAGCCCGCCGGCATTCATTGGTGCAATCGTCTTCATCGAATTGATTGCCATCGTCGCAATCCTCGAAGCCGGCCTGACCTGGTACTTGAACCTGACGGAGATAGCCATCACCACAGGTCGCTAGACGACAAATAGAGAGACAAGCGTCGCCGTCGAGATCATTGCCGTCGTCGCAAGACTCATAGCCTTCCTCGTCCGGGGAGAGATCCTGCCGAGCAATGCCATCCCCACAAACAGCGATCTGACATCCAACAGTACAGGCATCGAGGGGTGCATCGTTACCATCATCACACGCTTCGCCCGCCTCAAGTTCGCCATTGCCGCAGACCGCCAAGTCCTCGAAAGTCGAAGAATCGAGTTGGTTCGGGCCACATGCGAACAAGACGAGCCCAACAGCGAGGCAATAATTCCGCATCCAACCACTCCCAACCAATCGGAGTTTGCCTCAGGCCAAGCCGATTGAAAAATGCCCGTTAAGAATCCTCTTTGAGGAGTTGCTCGATGCCATGGTGAAACCGGGCGATTTGTTCTGTGTTGTGGAGTTCATAATAGCCTCGAATCAGCCCTCTCTTATCCACCAAAACCACCCGATCCGAATGAACGGCAGCGAGTTGATCATCCTCCCGAACACCCACCATAAACCCATCACGAACCAAGGGATGGAGGCTTTCCTCGGATAAGAAGTAATCCCACCGATCGTTGGAGTGACCCCGCAACTCCAGAAAAGGCTTCACAGTTTCCGGCTGGTCACCCCGTCGATCCAGACTGAGGGCAACGAATCGGAATTTTTCCCAAGCCTCAGGGTGCTTTTCGTCCAACCAATCGGCAGTGGTCTTAAGTCGGCTAACCGTCGCAGGGCAAACATCGGGACAGTTTGTAAACAGAAAACTCACCACCAAAACCTTGCCCTGCAAGTCTTGGGCTCTCAGACGTTCATCCCGCTGATTGACGAGATGGAAGTCGGGCATGGGTTGTATCACGGGAAGTGGGCTCTGCCCCCGGCCAACCATCACCCCAGTGAGGACCATCGGCAGCAAGGCAACGACCAAAACAGTCACGTTCAGCGGTGTAAAAAAAGAACGTTTCGGCGCTCGAAACTCAACATCTTCCTCAACCATGACGACCTCCCACCTGACGTAGAGAAACCAGACCGCAGATCACGACAAGAACGCTCAGGTAGCCCAGTGCCTGGGGCACCGACAACATGATGTCTTCCAGCCCCTCTGGTAGTTCAGAGCCGTAGACTGCTGAGCGGGTGAGATCCACCATCCATGCGAACGGGTTCATCCGAAGGACGGTGCCCAACGGGCTCCCTGCTGGCAGTGGAAAGACCGCCCCCGACAAAAACCAACCGGGAAGGAGAAGGGCACTCATCAAAGCATGGTAAGCACTGCTTGTCCTGAGACGCCATGCCATTATCATCCCGATCAGGGTGCAACCCGTTGCCGTGAAAACAACAGCGAGGATCAACAAAGGCCAGTGTGTCGCTGCCAGATTGAAACCGGCCAATGGCGCCAAACAAAGGAAGAGACCACATTGACCGAGGCCAACCGTCAAGCTGGACAAAACCTTTCCGATCACGATGCCAGCCCGGGCTGAAGGACCGGCAAGCGCTGCCTGCAGAAACCCTGCTTGTCGGTCCTCAATCACAGAAATAGTTGAGAAGATTCCGTTAAATAGGAGCATCATGACGATGATTCCTGGAAAGAAGAACTGAGCGGCCTGGAGCTGATCCACACCCGGGAATCGGAAGATACCAGAGAATCCAACGGCTGCGATCGCCCAGACCAGAAGTGGCTGCAGAACAACACCCACTACCCGGCTTGGCTGGCGACCAAACCGAATCATCTCCCGACGCCAAAGGGCGATGGCGGCCCTCATCACTCCACCTCCAAGGCTCGGCCTGTGACGGCGACAAAGACAT
>MDTA01213522.1_pt1 | contig 11585 bp, 7 predicted proteins | sample 811151 | NCBI WGS metagenome assembly MDTA01 (sample SAMN05326648, study PRJNA326480) | marine metagenome | isolation source: seawater | place: Indian Ocean: South | collected 2010 | reverse complement strand
CACTGCATGGGACATCGACGTCGCGTCCCGGTCGACGATCGATCCGGACGGGCCGCCCCATCAGCGACTCGATGTCCTTGATCAACTGGGCAATCGACAGACCGCCGCCCGATCCGATGTTGAAGATGCGTTGATCACCTTCATACAGCGGCACCAGACACAAGGCACTCACGACATCGTTGATGTGAAGGAAGTCACGGATGATGTCACCGTTGCCCCAGAGCTCGATGGGTTCATCATTCATGGCACGGTGCAGGAAGGCATTGACGGCGCCCTGTCCGCGACGCGGATCCTGCCAGGGTCCATAGGGATTCGCAACGCGGAGATTGAACGCGCGGATTCCATGAAGCCGCTCAGCCAGTTGGAGATGCCCCTCTGCAGCGAGCTTCGAGATGCCATAGGCGCACACCGGGTCGGTCGGAGCCGATTCGGGTGTCGGCGTCGGTGCCTTGGGCCCGTAGACCGTCCCCCCGCTGGACACGTGAACCACCTGTGGCACTTCGGCCGATCGGGTCACCTCGAGAACATCCAGAGTGAGACCAACGGTCCCAGCCATGTCCTCACGGAGATGGATGTTGGAAGAAGCCGGCTCGGTCGAACCCGCCACATGGAAGACGACGGATGAACCCTCGACAGCTTGTCTGGTCAGAGACCGCTCGTGCCGGATGTCGAAGCCCTCGATGGCTTCCCGTCTCAGTGGATTGGGATCGATGGCCGTCACCGACGCCCCGGAGCGGGCCAGGTGCCTGCAGAGGTTGAGACCGATGAAACCGGCTCCCCCGACAACGCTGACTTGTCCGAGCCTCGAGAGGTCCGTTGGCTGTATCGCAAGAACCATCGACATGGCCTCATGGTAGCCGCTGGCGGGTTTGTGGGAACAAAATGCACATGACTCTCACCCTCCGAGTACCCTGTCGACCGCTTTCCTGGACCGATCGCAAGCAGCGCAATGGTCTTCTCTTCGATCACATTCCTGTTCTTCTTTCTGCCACTGGTCGTGGTGCTCTATCACGTGGCACCCAGACCAGCCAGAAATGCGATTCTGCTGATCGCCAGCCTGCTCTTCTACCTGTGGGGTGCGGGTGTCTTCGTTCTCCTGCTGCTGGCCGCCATCGTGACCAACTACATCGTTGGCTTCGTGGTCCAGACCGCGCATGAACGTGGCAACAGACTGCTCGCCGGGATCTGCATCACCATCTCCATCATCACGAGTCTGGTGATTCTGGGGTGGTTCAAATACGCCAACTTCTTCGTGGATGCGATCAACCAGTTCGGCGGGTATCTGGGTACGGCGGAACTGGCCTGGTCCCACATCGTCCTGCCGATCGGGATCTCCTTCTACACGTTCCAGTCGATGAGCTACGTGATCGATGTTGCCCGTGGCAAGGCAAAAGCGATGCGGAATCCCATCGACTTCGCGCTGTATGTCTCCTTCTTCCCACAGCTGATCGCGGGACCGATCGTCCGGTTCCATGAAATCGATCGTCAGATCAGACGACGTTCGGAACGATGGGACGACTTCTGCGAAGGCACCATCCGATTCGCCTGGGGACTCGCCAAGAAAGTCGTCATCGCAGATGCCGCCGGTGCCATCCAGGTGCGGGCATTCGACATTCCGATCGAGGATCTCACCACCGAAGCCGCGTGGATCGGCCTGTTCGCTTTCACCGTACAGCTCTACTTCGACTTCTCCGGCTACAGCGACATGGCCATCGGCCTGGGTCGCATGTTCGGCTTCAAACTCCCGGAGAACTTCCGAAGGCCCTACGCCTCGCTGTCCTTCACGGACTTCTGGAGACGGTGGCACATCACCCTCTCGACATGGTTCAGGGATTATCTGTTCTTCCCGATGGGTGGCTCCAAAGGATCCACGGCGAAGGTGGTCTTCAATCTCGCCGTCCTCTTCGTGCTCGTCGGCATCTGGCATGGTGCCGGATGGACCTTCTTGATCTGGGGTGCCTACAACGCCCTGCTCATGATCTGGGAACGACTGACGAAACGAAACTTCACCGATCCCGAAGCCGTCAGCAGTCCCCTGAGGAGACGGATCATCACCGTCTTCATGTTGATGATGGGTTGGCCGATCTTCATGTGTCCGACGGTCGCCTCCGCACTGCAGTATTACGCCAGGCTCTTTGATTTCGAGTTCCACGGCACAGGCGCCCTGGGACCCTGGCTGGCGCCTGAAAACGTCATTCTCATGATCTTGGGCGGCCTGACTGTCTTTCTTCCTCACGATTTCTACGGAGGCCTCTGGATCACGCGCTCGAATTCACGATCTGCTCGTCTGGCCCGAGCCGGACTCCTTCTGATCGTCTTCCCATGGACCCTGATGCTGATCATCAGTGGTACCTTCAGTCCATTCATTTACTTCCAGTTCTGATGATGAAGATCGAACGTTCCATCTTTATGCTGCTCTTCTGGTTGATGATTCTCATTCCAGCGCCCCTTGTTCTGTTCGGGTGGACGGGGAACACCGCACTGGAAGCCAGATCACTGATGCCGTATCCCACACCGAGCTGGGACACGGCATGGCGACAAGAGACCTTCCAGGGAATCTCGGCAGCATTCGAGGATCGCATGCCGCTCAGAAACAGGCTGGTCGGCTTCCGGTCCAGTCTGGCACGTCAAGGTCTCATCCCCAATCCGTTTCACAAGGTGGTCTTCGGCAATGACGACTGGTTGTTCGTCGCCACGTCCTTTGATCCGCACTGTCCAGAAGACGAACGATCACAGATCGTCTCGAGACTGTCTGTCGTTGCCGACCTGCTCGAATCCCGTGGCATTCGTTTCGTTCTGTCACTCGTGCCGAACAAGGCCTCCATTCACCACGCACACCTGCCGGACTGGATCCTTGCTGAACATGACGTCGCCCAGGAACGCACAACGTCGATGCGAGCGGAACTGGCATTACAAGGCGACTGGTTCATGGACATCACACCCGCCATGGAAGCAAGGCTTCTGGATCCGGAGCGGACACCCCTGTACTACCCGACGGATACGCACTGGACCTGGAATGGCGCAGAGGTCTTCGTCGAAGCACTGGTCGAGACACTCCAGCCGGGACTGTACGACCCGGATGAAGTCACGCTGCTCAAGACCGTGAAGGCCAATCTGGATCTCGACCGTCTCTCCGGATCATCGGTTGAACGTGATCTTCTCTACTACTCGGCGAAGCGACCCGGTACCACGGACATGGTTCTGGACAATCAGGCCAGATCCCTGCCGGCCGTCGTCACGCGAAAGCAGGGTGAACCGGGTCGCCTGATCGAGGGAACGACGCTCATCGTCCGGGATTCGTTCTGGGATCATGCCGGATCCGTCGGACATGAATACTTCGAACATCTGATCTCGGTCCATGCCAACGATGCGCGGCAGATCACATTGCTTGCGGAAGCCGTTGCTCGGGCCGATACCGTGATCTTCGAAACGGGTGAACGCAAGTTCTGCGAGGTCATGCTTGCCACGATTGCCAATGAACGCTTCCCTGAAGTGCTTGTCCAGGCACTGGATTCCGACAACGACTGAAGCACGAGTCAAGGCGACTTATACTTCCACAGGTCATGCGGATTTCAGTGGTCATCCCGTCCTACAACCATGCCCGGTACATCGAGGCTGCCATCCAGTCCGTCTTCGCCCAGGCCACGAATGGGCTGGACATCGAACTGGTCATCGTCGATGACGGGTCGCCGGATGACAGTCTCAAGGTCATCCGGAACTGTCTCAAGGACAGTCCACTTCAGCGCACGATCCTGATCGAACAAGAAAACCGTGGCGCCCACGCTGCCATCATGCGCGGAATCGAACATTCACGGGGAACGTTCCTCGCCATCCTCAATTCGGATGATGCCTTTCTCCCCGGTCGATTCGAGCGGATGGCACCGGCCCTGTCTGATGATCGAGACTGTCTTGCATTCACGCTTGTTGAGATGATCGACGAACATGATCGCCCTCTTGAAGCGGATGCTCCCGAATTCGGTTGGTATCAGGACGTGCTGGCCAGTGCCGCCGCCTGCCCCACAGTCGGATTCGCACTTCTCAGAAACAATCCGGCGGTCACGAGTGGCAACTTCGTCTTCAGCCGAAGTCTCTACGACAAACTTGGTGGCTTCAGCGAACACCAGCTCTCCCATGACTGGGATTTCCTGCTGCGATCCACCTTCCACACCGAGCCCGTCTTCGTTCCCGAGGTTCTCATGCGCTATCGCGTACATCCCCAGAACACGACGGGACGTGTCCAGCACCTGATGGCCCAGGAGGGACGTGATGGTCTTCACCGATTTCTATCGTTGTCCTGCGCAGGGGCATCACCCAATTCCGAGGCGCCCCTGCCGTCCAACTGGCCACGCTACTGGCCCTGGTTCTGTCGTTCGATTCGACCGCACTTCAGTGATCGTCCGATCATCGAGAACATCGACCCCTCCGTATTGCCTCCTCTGAACCCGGACCCGAACATGTCTTCTCGCATCTTCGATGGAGAAGCGCAGGTCGCCCGACCTGGTCACCGGACTGGACTGGATGATCCGCGAATGCGAGAACTCGAACTCATGGAACGACCCACACCGACCACTGACGGCATGGATCTCTCTTCATCCGCACCATCCGGTGATGTGAACGAGCCCGTTCCAGCCTCCTCGTCGCTCAAGAAACTGATCAAACGCGTCGCGCCCTCACCTGTCCTCAACATGGCACGGAAGGTTGCCGGTCAAACGCCGCCTCCTGTCCAATCGCCCGGCCCATCGACGGATCCCGCCGACATCACGGTCGATCCCGAGCGCCCTGTTGCGATGATCGTGACGCACGCAGCATCCCGCACCGGCGGACCTCTCCTGGCATTGGACGTCGTCCGACGACTGAATCGGGATCATGATGTCCAGTGTGCCGTGGTCTATGCCAACCCCGGTCCACTGCTTGACGACTTCGCCGAGCATGCATGGATCATCAATGGAAACCGCCTGAATCCCTGGGGCGCGCCTTCGGCATACGGCCGGAAACTGATGAGTCGGCTCGAACAGGCTCCACAGCGGATGGCGATCTGCAACACGGCGCCGACCTGGTACTTCGCTCGATGGATCCGTGCGTTCGGCTGGCCGACCATCTCGCTGGTGCATGACTTCGCGACCAACTCATCGAAGAACGACTACAGGCTGGTCGCGGACAGTGCTGATCTGATCGTGTACCCGTGCGATGCCATGAAGGCGGTCGCCTGCCGATGGGCCGAACTGCCCGAGGATCATGGTGTCGTCCAGCCGCAGGGTCTGATTCGAGAGGACTTCCTCGATGGTCGCAACGACGATGCCAGATCGAGCTTCCGTCGAAGACTCGGGTTGGATGACGACGCCATCATCGTCCTCGGCTGTGGCAGTCTCGAACTTCGCAAGGGTCCTGAACTCTTCCTGCTGACCGCCCTTGCTGCGCTTCGCAATGGTGTGGACCCACGGGTTCACTTCGCATGGATCGGAAGTGGTGCCGAGACCTATCTCGATCCGACCTTCTGGTGCCCAAGGGATGTCGCCAGAGCCGGGATCTCGGATCGCTTTCACTTCGTTGGAGAAGTCGAAGACACCGAAGAAGCCTTCAGGGGAAGCGACCTCTATCTGCTGACGTCACGGGAAGATCCATTCCCGTGTGTCGTTCACGAAGCCATGGCCTGCGGCATGCCGGTGGTCTGTTTCGAGGACTCTGGCGGAACACCATCCATGCTGGATGCCGGAGGTGGTGCCGTCGTTCCATTCGGCGACGTAGACGGCATGGCCACTCTGGTTCAGGAGTGGACGTCGGACCCCAAAAGCTGCAGGGATCTCGGCGAACGTGCACGGCAGATCGTCCAGGAACGCTACTCAATGGATCACTATGTGAAGTGGCTACTGGCCCGAGGACTCTCGTAGCTGAACCCCGCACGTGGTCGCGACAACATCCAGAATGCCGTCGAAGTGATGGCGTGAACTGCATCCTGCCTCGGCACGCTGTCTGGCAGCCTGGCCCATCCGTTCTCTGGCGGCATCGTCCCTGACCAGATCGAGAATGGATTGGGCCATGGCGCCCGTATCCAGAAACGGCACGACCACACCGGTTCCATCAACCAATGCTTCCGGTGCGCCACCGACATCGTCGAAGGCGATGACAGGCAAGCCTGCAGCCATGGCCTGGACGCAGACGATTGGATAGGGATCTTCACGTGATGACAGGACATAGATGTCCGAAGCTTCGAAGTACGGCTGGATATCCGGCTTCGACGACACCAGATGAATCCGGTCCCTGCATGGCAGTGCATCGATGTCATGGACGATCCAGCGAGTGTCGTCGACGGTTCCATCACCGATCCAGACGAAATGCACGGACTCCGTTCCGGCCTGGGACAGAACCCCTGCAGCAGTCTGTACGAAGAGATCGACACCCTTGCGAGGATGGATCTGGCCACAGCCCAGGATGATCAGGGCATCCTGCGGAAGGGACAGTTCCTTTCTGATCCGGTTCCGCAGTCGATCACGATCCGTCTGCAGTTGGCCATTGCCGAGCCAGCCTGGATGGACAATTGCGCAGCGACTTTCGTCGAGTCCAAACTGGTCGATGAAGGCCTGTTGACTGAAACGTGAAACGAAGACCATCCGACGGACGGAAGATCCGATGTCGACGACGAGTTCCTCCCAGCCGTTCGACTTGATCGTGGTCGGCAGTTCGTTGATGAGATGAACGACAGGAATATCCAGTGAGCGGAACACCTGAGCTGCACCAGCACAGGCAACCGTGCTGCAGATGGCGACTTCAGGCCTGCTGGGGGCTGAACGGATGGCTGATTCGATGGCATCATGCGGCTGCATGCCGGCCTCGAGCATCGGAACGATGTTGCACGTGTTCGCGAGCTTCTGGTACTTCGGTTCCAGAACCCCTTCACCGAGCAGCAGAAGACTCGGATTGATCAGGCTGGAATCCTTCGCCATCCGAAGCATCTCGAGCAGAAGCATCTGCGATCCCGCCAGATGTGAGTCATGGCCGACGAACATGACCGGATGATGGCCGGATGAACGACTTCCGGAAACCGATCGCCAGAGGGGTTCCATCGAGGCCTTGCCTGCGGTTCGACTCGGAAGAATCTTGCGACAGCTGTTCCTGATCACGGCGGACAGATGCTTCTTGATCTTGGCGATCTTGTCGGGCCGTCGCATGAAGTTGCCCGAGCGAATCATCAACGTCTGCATTCTCTGTCGTGTCCTGGCACGTCTGCGCAACTTCAGGAGTCTGTTGACATCCTCGGTCGTGGGGTCCAACGCCGTCGCGACGACGGTCTCGGAAGAACTGATTCGATCGCCCCCGCCACCAAGTGATTCGACGGCATCGCGCGTGGCTTCAAGCCACTGGTGACCATGAGTCTGATCCGGTTCGAGATAGGTGCCCTCAGCCCATTCGTTCCATGCGTTGATGAATACGACTTCATCCGGTCCGCCGTTCTCACGTGCATCATGGAGCATGTCCTGAAGCCAGCGTCGATACCGCTCCGGTGTTGCACCGTGGTAGATCGTTGCAGACTCACCTCTTCGAGCAGTGTTGTCCCAGCCAAGCATCACGCCTCGATGAAGTGGATGATGCGGGCGGGCTCGACCGGTCGCCAGATCGGCCACATCGCCATAGTCATAGATGCCGCCACGGAACTCGGGGTCGAGCCCTTCGAGCTTGTGCTGGATGTCGGACACCGTGATGCCGTGAGGCGGAAACTCGACGGCGGCATCGAAACCCATCTGCAGTGGATTGTCGTCACCATGCTGCACCATCACGAGATGCAGATCCCCGAGTCCGGCCTTCAGGACTTCATCCCGCCAGGTATCCGTCGCACGATGACAATCCACGAGTCGTGTCGGACGATAGATCATCAACAATCGCTTGCCATCGACCGTGATGTAGCGATCGTCGGCCAGGGTCGGCATGAGATCGAGAATGAAACGGCGATCGATCTCTGGCGAGTGCTGTTGTCCGATGAGGACTTCTTCCTCAAGGCCGTCCCATCGTCTCGTCCAGTTCTCGTTGGCCCAACAGACACAGAAGGGCAGCTTCGGATGACCTGTCGAGAGAACGGTATCCAGAGGCCTTTCAAGCAGTCGCGTTCCTGCAAACCAGTAGTGGTAGTAGCAGAAGCCGTGGATTCCGTGCTCCGAGGCCAGATCGGCCTGGGCTTGCTGCACCTCTTGAAGACGCAGATCGTAGTAGCCAAGATCAGCTGGTCGCCGTGGTTGCTGATGACCCTTGTAGAGGGGTCGTCCTCGAGCAACGTTGCGCCATTCTGTGAAACCTGGACCCCACCACGCATCGTTCTCCGGTATCGGATGGAACTGTGGCAGATAGAACGCAATCAGCCGCGGACAGATTTCGGTCATGATCCGTCCCCGGTCGGCTTCTTTACAAGACCGATCTTCGATGCAATCCGTACAAGCAGCGAGCGACGAAGAGAATCGAGTTCTCGATACGCCGATCCAAGCGCCTCGTCGTATTCGGCCTTCATTCCATCAACTGAATTGGCGAGCAGCGACATTTCGTGCTTGAGCTTCATGAATGTGGTGATCGAATAGTCCGGTACATCGAGCAGACTCCAATCTACTTCCGGCAGATCCTGATCGGAAGCGATGGCGACGAGATAGATGCTGAATGTGCCGAATCTGCCCTGCTCCTTGGCAGCCAGTTCGTGCGAGTCGAGTTCGAAACGAACGGGCGTCCGAAACCTCTTGGCATCATCAAGTGGCATGAGAACCGAACCCGAGATGCATTCCTGGGCACCGTAGCAGGCGTTGTTGAACGTGCCGTTCATCAGCTCGAAGAACTCGTTTCTCCGGAGTTCCTTGACATGGAAGACATTGTCCTCCTCGTCCTGGAGATAATTGTCGGGATCCGGGGTGGATATCAACATGAGGCCACCCGGCCGCAGGACACGGCGAGCTTCCGTGATGAATGCTTCATGTTCGGCAATGTGCTCGATCGTCTCGAAGCTCACAATCACGTCCACCGAGTCGTCTTCGAGCGGAATCGCAAGGCACGATCCTGTTTCAAAGCGAAGATCGGAAGCCGTATGAACCTGGCGTGCGCGGGCGATGGTCTCTTCATCGATATCGACCCCGATGACCGATTTGGCCAAACCGGACATCAGATCACTTCCGTAACCCTCACCACATGCGATATCGAGGACATCTCGACCTTCAACGAACTGGCGAGCAAACAGATACCGGTGGACATGCTCGGCTTCGATCTGGCCACCGATACCGGGTATGAAACGTTCACCCGTGAATTCAGTGTCGACCTGCCCCGTCGATGACTGACGATAGGAGATTGAATTCGATTCAGTCATCCCGTCACGCCTCCGGATCTGGTCGATGCCAGCTCCTTGATCACGCAGTCCACTTCATCCCGCCAGTGCAGAGGATCCCGACCGATCCTTGCGGTGCTCTCGGAGATGTCGAGAACGCTGTAGGACGGTCGCTCGGCTGGGGTGGGCCAGTCCTTGGTGGCAATGGGTTCAATCGACACATCCTGCTCCAGCAAACCCATCGCCCGTCCTGAATCGTGAATATGCATTGCAAATTCGTGCCAGGTGGCTTCTCCACCATCGGTCCAATGATGAACACCCGAAGCGTCTGTATCGACCAGATCCCACAAAGTCCTCGCAAGACTGCCGGCTGAAGTGGGCGTTCCACGCTGATCCGACACGACACTGAGGCTGGTCCGATCGGACATCAGATTCAGCATGGTCTTGAGGAAATTCTTTCCATGGGGGGAGTACAGCCAGGCGGTCCGCACGATGATCGCATCGCCACCGAGCACCCGCATGACCTCTTCTTCACCCTCGAGCTTGGTCCGACCGTAGACCCCCAGAGGACCGGTCTGATCACTGACCTTGTAGGGAGTGCTTGACTGACCGTTGAAGACGAAGTCGGTTGAGACATGGACCATTCTGGAACCGCAGGCCCTGCATGCCTCAGCCAGATTGCCGGGGCCTGATCGATTGACCGCTCGGGCTTCCGATTCCATGGATTCGGCACCATCGACATCCGTCCAAGCAGCCGCGTTGAACACGACCTCGGGACGAATGGCCTCAACGTGCTTCATGACGTTCTCGGCGGAGGTGATATCGAGTGTCTCGATATCGAGCGCATGAACATCAGATGAAGCAGGTGCATGCCTTATCAGTTCCGTGGCAAGCTGCCCACCCGCACCGGTGACGAGACACTTCACGGGAAGACATCCGCCTTCAGCAGGACATCACCTTCTCGATCCTTGTCCGTGATGAGCGGTTCGAAACCCTCAGGAATCGGCCAGTTGATGCCGAGCGCCGGATCATTCCAGAGCAACGTGCGTTCGTGCGCCTTCGCGTAGTAATCCGTGCACTTGTATTCGAATGCAGCCACGTCACTGAGCACGAGGAAGCCATGAGCAAATCCAGGCGGAACCCAGAGTGATCTCTTGTTTTCAGAGGAGAGTGTGACGCCGACCCACTGACCGAACGTGCTCGAGGATTTGCGAATGTCCACGCAGACATCGAAGATCTCACCCTCGACGACTCGCATCAGCTTGCCCTGCGTGTTCTGAACCTGATAGTGCAGACCTCTCAGAGTCCCCTTCTTGGAGAAACTGAAGTTGTCCTGCACGAATTCGGCATCGATACCCTGCTCCGCAAAGCGCCTGGAATTCCAGGTCTCGATGAAGTATCCACGATGGTCACCAAAGACCTGCGGCTCGAGGATCCGCACGTCGGGAATGGCCGTCGGGATCACTTTCATGCCGTCGCCGCCGGCTCCCTCAGAAGATCGAGCAGGTATGTCCCGTACTCGTTCTTGGACAGCGGTTCCGCCAACGTCTCCAGTTGTTCGTCTGTTATCCATCCGGCTCTCCAAGCAATTTCCTCGGGGCAGGCAATCTTGAGCCCCTGCCTGGTTTCGATTGTCTCAACAAACTGCGCCGCCTGCAGAAGACTCTGATGCGTCCCGGTATCAAGCCAGGCATCGCCACGTCCGAGCATTTCCACATGAAGGCGACCCTGTTGAAGATAGACCTCGTTGACCGAGGTGATCTCCAGTTCGCCACGATTCGAAGGCTTCACGCCCTTTGCGATCTCCACGACATCGGAGTCGTAGAAGTAGAGTCCCGTGACCGCATAGTTGGAACGTGGGTTCGAAGGCTTTTCCTCGACACTGATCGCTTTATTGTTCTCGCCGAGCTCGACGATTCCGAACGCCTCTGGATTGCTGACGCGGTAGGCGAACACCGTGGCGCCATCCTGTCGGGCATTCGCATTCTCCAGCCGATTGATCAGGTTGTTCCCGAAGTAGATGTTGTCACCAAGCACCAGGGAACTGGGGTCGTTGCCGATGAAGTCCTCGCCGATCAGGAAGGCCTGAGCAAGACCCTCGGGACGAGGCTGCTCGGCATAGCTGAACTCCAGCCCCCATTCCGACCCGTCGCCCAGCAGCCTCTTGAAGGCCGGCAGATCGTGAGGGGTGCTGATGATGAGGATTTCCCGGATCCCGGACAACATGAGTACCGAGAGTGGGTAGTAGATCATCGGTTTGTCATAGATCGGCATCATTTGCTTGCTGACTGCCTTG
>MDTA01034227.1_pt1 | contig 11588 bp, 8 predicted proteins | sample 811151 | NCBI WGS metagenome assembly MDTA01 (sample SAMN05326648, study PRJNA326480) | marine metagenome | isolation source: seawater | place: Indian Ocean: South | collected 2010 | reverse complement strand
TTTTAACAAATCAAAAATAAATGAATTTTTATCTTTTAACGATAAAATCAACTATTGATTATATTTATTATTTTTTTTCCAAAGACTTAAGATATAAAGTCTCCATATAAAATATTTTTTTCGATCATTAATAATTTTTCTTTTTTTAAATTTTTCCCTAAATTCATTTATTAAAAACTTATATTTAAAATTCTTTTTATCTGAAAATATTATTTTACTAATTTCATCAATATTACTGATAAGAAAATCATTAATATCTATAGTGAAACCCTCTTTATTTTTATTAACAGAATTGGAAATATTTTGATCTAATCGTTTAAGTAGAAATTCCTTGCCATCCAATTTCCTATTTTTATTAAGTTTATTTTCTTTTAACTTTTGATAAAGAGACTTTACTAGTAAAGATGGTCTTACCTCAACTGAGTTTGCCATCCCAAAAGTATCTGAGTCTTTGACTAATTGTGGAATACAATAAGAGTGAATTTCTAAAAATGAAATTCTATCGAAATAATTAAAATTATTATAAAAATCAATTGGCAAATTTCTTTTTAAACTTTTTGCAAAAATTTCAATTATTTGATCTACCTTTTTTAAAGACATACTTTCGAAAATAAATGCCTTAGAATACAAGAATCCATATATAGATGAAGGATCTATTCTTAAGAATTTAAGATAACCACCATAACCTTTTTTAAACATAATTTTTTTTAGGAAAGGAATAAATCGCCATAAAAAAGAATTTCTTAAAATTAATCTTAAGAAACCATTTTTAGAGGAAGAATAGCCACTAAAAAATTCATCACCTCCCAAACCAGTTAAACAAACTTTAAATTTATTTTTAAAAATACTTTTTGTAGCTATATATATGTTTAATCCATCGTCAGTTGGATACTCCATATTTTTTATAAATGATTTCACCTCAATATTAATTTTTTGGTTATCAACTTCTATTTGAGAATTTTCCAATTTAAGTTTTTTTGAGATTTCTTTAGCCTTAGAGACATCATTAATATTAGAACCAGATTTATTGCATAAGGTAAAAGTTTTAATCTTTTTATTAGCTGCTTTATTATTCAATGATGCCAAATAAGTTGAATCAACACCTCCTGAAAGCAAAATAGATATCGGGACATCAGCATTATATGAATCTATAATTTCTCTTTCCCAATCATGAATAAAGTTTGGATCTGAACATCCAAATTGAATTTTCTTAGATTTTACTTTTAAAGAATTCAAATCAATCTGATAAAGATTACCAGGATCTAACTCTGAAATTCTTTTTGTTGTTTTGTCGGAAATAAAAGTAAATCCAAAAAGTAAAAAAAAAGTTTCACCTAATTCATTTAAATTTCCTAACTCTTTATCATCCTGGACAATGCCAATAGATTCAACATTAGATGCTACTGTTAAACTTTTATCTTTCAAATAAAAATATAAAGGTTTGGTTGCAAAAATATCTCTATGGAGGAAAAGAATTTCATTTACCTTATCTAAAATCGCAATAGAAAATATCCCAGTTATTAAATTTAAAGTACGTTCTATTCCAAATTTTGTAATTAAATCTAAAAGTACTTTTGTATCTCCGTTTTTATACTCAAGACCGTACAACTTTGATAGTTCAATATAGTTATATATCTCTCCATTAAATAAAATTATATATCTTTCATTTTCCATAGGTTGTGATCCACCTTTTCCTAAGCCAGAGATTTCTAATCTCGTATGAATCATATCAACTTTATTCCCTGAAAAAGTTTTAAAAGTTAAATTTCCATTTTGATCAGGACCTCTTTTGTGTAAAGATTGATTTACGCTTATAATTTTTCTTTTAGTTAAACCTTTATCAGAAATATTCAGCAAAAAACCGCACATTTTTTATGGATACTAAGCTTCCAAAAAATATATCTTTTTATTGTATTATATTTTCTCTTGTATTTCTACCTTTAAAATTAAAATTAGGTAACTTTTTCTCAACATCTCAGTATCTTCTTCAACAATCTGACGTATTAATATCAGAAGAACTGGTAGCTGCTAAAGGATTCAATATTTCTGTACCCTTATGCGATGTAGCCATCCTAACTATACTAATAACTTTATTTAAATACAGTAAAAAATTAAAAAAAAATGAATTTATAGTTCTCACATTTATATATTCATCGATAATTTTGGGCAGTATTAACAATTTTTTAGGAAATGATCAAATACTTATTATTAATATTTATAATTTGAGATTTATATTTTATACACTTATATTTTTGTTTAAATCAGATATTATTGAAAAATTTTTACCTTTGTTAAAAGAAAAAATTACATATACTATACCTTTATTTTTTTTATTTTATTCATCAATAGAAATTTTTACATCAATAAATTTACCTAATATATATGGTTCTAGACTTGAAATTTTTCCACCTTTGTTAATTTTTGGATTTCTAAGCTTTTACTACCATAAATTAAATAAAATTAAAAGACCATTTATAGTAAATACTTTTTTATTTTTATTACTTCTCAACTATTCTTTTTGTGGGAAAAGAGGTCTTCTCATACCAATATTTTTTATAATTTTATTTTATTTTTTTAACGAGATAAGAACCAAAAGACTAAAATTGAAATTTAATTTGAATTACATTAATATTTTCTCTTTTTTAATTATAGTTTTGAGCTTTATATACCTTTTAACAAATACCATCAAGTCCGTACCAAGCGTTGATACTTTAGATTATTACTATTTAGAAAAAGTGTTTTCTAACGATTATCTTATGTACTTAGATGGGAGCACTCAAGAAAGGCTTGGTAAAATAATCAAAACTATATACCTTTATGTTGAAAACCCTATCAAAATAATTTTACCTTCAGGAATAAATGCATTTAAATTAATAAATGATTTTATTCCTGACTCATTGCTTGAGTCGTTTTTTAATTTAGGTTTAATACAAACTATTTTTATTATTTATATTGCAGCAAACATAAAAAGAATTAAATTATGGTGTAATTTAAAATCCGAATCAAGTGAAATTATATCTTGTTTTTTACCTTTGATATTAATAATTGGTTATGGATTTACTTGTAATATCATAGCCATTAACTATATTTACCCTGCTTTTGCTTTTTATAATTCTCTAATTGATAGTCAACTTAAGAAAGAAATAAGTTGATTTTATCTCCATTTATCTATCCACGAAGAAAGCATAATTAAATTCCATAGACTTGATCCATGATTTCTCTCTCCAGACAAATGCTCATTCCAAATCCTCTCAATCAACTTATGATTTAAGGGTATTTCACTATTTTTTTTTAAGTTACAAATCATCTCATTTGACCATTCCTTAGCAGAAGTTCTAAGCATTTGATCTACGGGGATTGAAAAGCCTTTTTTTGGCCTATTTATATATCTTTTATTAATATATTTCCCTAAGATTTTTTTTAGATGTACTTTTCCTCCTTTAGAAGAAAATTTAGATGAGGTTGGAATGTTAATAGCATATGAAACTAAGTTATGATTTAAGAAAGGTGCTCTTACTTCTAAACCAAGGCTCATTGAAGCTCTATCTGTTTTTACAAGGACATCATCCACTAAATAGTTTTCGATATCCATTATCATCATATAAGTTCTAAGATCTAAATTATTATTTTCAATTTTAATAGAGTTTATACTCTCATAATTTATTGAGAAATCATTTCCAAAACCTAACTCCTCAAAGTTAAATTTATCCCATTTTGATAGGCAAGCTAGATACAGACTTTCCTTATCATAAAAGTCATCTAAATTATTAAAAAACTTTTCAATTTTAAATTTAATATTATTTATACCTACAAGATTACCAACCATTTCACTTAAAAAATCAGGTAATAAGTTTGTTGATGAACTTGCATAATTTAAAATAAATCTAGGTAAATATTTTTTTAAAAATAATAATTTTTTACCAGATAAATATCTTTCATATCCTCCAAATAATTCATCTCCTCCATCTCCCGCTAAAGCCACAATAATTCCTGACTCTCTTGCTTTTTTTGAAACTAAATATATTCCTATTTGAGAAATATCTGCAAATGGCTCTGAATAAATAGACGCCATTTTTGGAAGAGTATCAGATACATCATTTGAGCTTATTTTTTTAATTACATGAGGTAAATCTAAATTATTACAAATACTTTTTGCGAAAATGGTCTCATCATAATTTTTTATATCTAAATCACCTCCGAATCCGCAAGTAAAGCATTTAATCTCAACTCCCAATTCTTTTTTTGCCAATGCCGCGATTAATGTAGAATCAATACCCCCGGAAAGAAATATTGCTATATCTCTTTCACTATACAATTGTTCTTTTAGTGTTTTTAAAAGAAGGGATTCAATATCATTAATTTCTTTATCAATATCTGAAAATTTAGGAACTCTGTTAAATTTATATTTTTTATTCCAGTATTTATATTTTTTAATTTCTTGGGCATTATTATGATTACTTATTTTTATATATTCACCAGGCAATAGTTTAAAGACATCCTCATAAATTGTTTTTGGCCCAGTGATCCATCCATTTTTGATAAATTCACAAATTGAGTTTTTATTCATTTTTAAATTTGATTTACTCAATTTAGTAAATGAACCAATATCAGAGCTAAATGCAATTGCTTCAAAATCATTGTTGATTATCTTTCCATAATAAAGAGGCTTTTCTCCCATCCTGTCTCTTGCAAGTGTCAATATTTTTAATCGCCTATCCCAAATCGCTATAGAAAACATCCCTTCTACTTTTGAAATAAAATTTTCGAATCCTAATCTTGAAATCCCTTCTACAAGGACTTCAGTATCAGAATTGCCCCTCCACTTAATTTGAAAGTTCTTATTTAATTCATTTCTTAAAAAAACAAAATTATAAATCTCACCATTAAAAGAAATAATAAAACGCTCATCATGAGAAATCATTGGTTGGTCTCCGTTAACTCCTAATCCAATTATTGATAATCTTGAATGAACCATTGCACAATCTTCCTTGTCCGAAATCCATTTATTTAAACTATCTGGCCCTCTATTTCTTATATAAATTGACATCCCATCTAATATAAAAGAAAAGTTTAGCTTTGAATTAAAATTTTTATTTACAATTAACCCAGCAATACCGCACATTTTAAATTTCTAAACAATAGTTTGAATTCATGAATTAATTTAATTTGATATCCAACGCCTTGAATTAATTAAGTATTCTCTATTTGTATATATATTTTTAGATCTTTTTTCAAAATATCTATAGATTTTCATGGTTTCTTCTATAACATTAGTCTCACTTAAGTTATTCAAAACAAACTCCCTTCCTAGCTTTATTTTATTACTAAATAATTTAAAATTTATTTTTTTCTCCAATTCATTAATTTTTTGCAAATAAGACATAGATTCTCTATCCCTTACGGTGGTCAGCATCTTAGATGAAAAAATTTCACTGAGAGCTTCAGATGAACAAATTACTGGAATTCCTAAAATCAAAGCCTCTGCAATTGAGCGAGGTAATCCCTCTCCATATATAGAAGGCGCGATGAGAATAAATTTTTTATTGTAAAACTTAAGTAGTGGATCTTCTACTACTCCATTGAATTCCAAATTTTCTATAAGCTTAAATTCCTCTATATCCTTTTTTGTAAGACTGTCAGATGAAGACTCATCGATTCCACCATATACAAAATATTTTCTAGAGGGATCTTTTTTAGCGATATCAATAAAAATATTGATGCCTTTAGATTTTAATAATCTTCCGCAAAAAATACCGCCCTCTATCTTTTCCCCTTTCTCAAAATTCATTTCTAATTTATTGTTTTCTATAAACTTTATAAACTTCATAGGCACCCCTGATCCTAAAATTAATTTAACTTGATTTGGATTTGGATTACAAACTTTTTCAAATATTCTTTTGTCCCTATTGTTTTGAAAAATATAATTTACTCTCTCTTTACTAAAAGAGAATCTTAAAAAACCAACTCTTTCAATTTTTCCAGTTAAGTAAATAAATTTCAAAATAAAATTAAGTAATAATGTTTTTTTGGTGTTTAATAGATTACCAAGACCAGCAAAAGACAAAACGCAGGGCAATCCTAATAACGAACAACAGATAGATACTATTAAATTGGCTTTTAATGTATGAGATTGAACAAGTTTGGGTTTTATAGCTCTAAGTAAAAAAAACATCCTGAAGGATGAAATTAATATTGAAAATGGATCGGAAGCATTTTTTCTGCTCATTTTCCATGGAATGTGTAATGAGATTGAGGATAAATATTCTGTACTTTTATCAATCGGAGATAGAGAAATTACTTTTTCTTTTTCGGCGCATTTTTTGATAAGCCCATTTCTATAGTGAAAGAGATACCATGAACTGTTTGCCACAAATACAATAGGTCTATTATTACTTTTATTTATCTTCATTTCTTGCAAATTAATTATTAACCTCTTATCATTTTATGATACATCAAAAGTATATTTTCATCTTTGGAATTTCTTAACCAAGGTATACAATCTCAAGGATATGTTTCATATCTAATTATATTTTTAACTTTTATTGGTTCAAGATCAATATGTGTCTATTTAGTTCCAAAGATTATTGAAGTTGGAGAGAATTTAGAGCTATATGATTATCCAGGTGTACGAAAAATTCACAGTAAGCCACTTTTAAGATCTGGAGGAATTGCATTATTTGCATCCTACATATCACCTATACTCATTTTACTATTAATTTCAAACAACAATAATCAATTAATTATTACTTTCCTTTTGGGGAATTTTGTGTTCTTTCTGATTGGACTTCTTGATGATTTTTATAATATCTCCCCCTACATAAAACTATTTCTCCAATTCTTAATAACATTACTATTATTTTATTTTGGGATAAAGTTAACTGGAATCGATTTTTCTAACTTTATTTTTTTTGATCATCAAATAATATTTCCGAAAATAATAAGTATAATTTTCACCTCTCTTTGGATAGTAGGAATTATCAACTCTATTAATTGGATTGATGGCTTAGATGGATTGGCTTCTGGAATTTCATTAATTTTTTCATTAGGAGTATTTTTAATTAATTTAATAAATGGTCAGATAGAATTAGCGATTATATGTGCCTCCTTAACTGGAGCTAACTTAGGTTTTTTGAAATATAACTTTAATCCTGCGAAAATACTTATGGGAGATAGTGGATCATATTTTCTTGGATTTGCACTATCTATTCTCTCTTTAAACATATTGACTTTAGATAATTCAAATCTGTTTACCTTAAGTTCAATACTTTTATTGATAATTCCGATATGTGATATGTTTTTTGTTATCAGCAATAGGGTTTTTAGTAGAAAAAATCCTTTTTATCCAGATAAAAGCCATATACATCACCGTCTATTAAATAAAATCGGCAATCAAAAACAAACTGTTTTATTAATTTATCTAATAAGTTTTATTTTTACATCTTTAGCTGTATATTTTAGTTCCTTTACTATCTAATTTATAGTTATAAATATTTCTAATTTAAAAATGAAGATTGGAGTAATTGGTTTAGGGTATGTAGGCTTACCACTTTTTTGTAATTTATCAGATTATTTTGAGGTATTTGGAGTAGATATTTCTTTGGAAAAAGTAAGCCTTTTAAAGTCAAATAAAGATATTACTGGAGAATTAAACAAAAAAGAACTGGACTCACTTAATAAAAATAACTTAAATATATCATCAGACTTTAATACCTTAGAAGAATGCAACGTATTTATTATCACTGTTCCCACTCCAATAGATTCACTCAATAGACCAAATTTAGCTGCGATTAAAAGTTCAGTTAATTCAATTTCTAAATTCATAAAGAAAGGAGATCTAATAATACTAGAATCGACAGTTTATCCAGGCGCTACTCAAAAATATATTACAAAGGCAATTGAAGAAAAAACAAAGTTGATATGTAACAAAGATTTTGGGGTTGGTTATAGTCCTGAGAGAATAAATCCTGGAGATAAAGAACACACCTTGACAAATACAAGGAAAATAATATCAGCTTCTTCTAATCATTATTTGAATATCATAGAAAAGGTTTATGAAAAAATTATTATTGCAGGACTATTCAAAGCTTCAACTATAGAGGTCGCTGAAGCTACAAAAATAATGGAAAATGTTCAAAGAGATGTAAACATTGCATTTATGAATGAATTTGAGGAAATATTAAGACCAATGAAAATAGATATTTGGGAAGTTTTAAAAGCTGCAAAAACAAAATGGAATTTTTTAAATTTTACTCCTGGCTTAGTTGGAGGACACTGTATTGGTGTTGATCCATATTATTTAATCTATCAATCAGAAAATAATGGGTATACGCCTAATTTAATTCGTTCAGCAAGGGAGGTAAATGAAAAAAAAGTTGATATAAAAGCAATGAGCATTTTGAAAAAGTTAACCCCTATAAAAGATAAAAAGTTACTAATGTTAGGTGTTACTTTTAAACCTAATTGTTCAGATATAAGAAATTCAAAGATTTTAGAGATAATAAATATTCTCCATAATTTTGAAATTGATATAAAGATATATGATCCTTACATCAATTCAGAGATACTTGAAAATTACAAAGTTTTGAATTCAATAAAAGAAATCAAATCCGAATTCGATCTTATTTGTATTTCAGTAGAACATGATTTCTTTAGTTCTTCAGAATGGAAATTATTTGTTAAGTCTAACTCTCTTGATCAGAAAATTGTTTTTCTTAAAAATATTTGAATTATTAATAAAGATTATTATTTTAATAATCTTTATTAATAATCCAAAAACAAAAGAGATTTGAAGAACTAATATTAAATACAATATCTGCTTATTAATGGCTTTTGAAAGGATATTAGTAACTGGTGCTGCTGGTTTTATTGGAGCGGCTTTTTCAAAATACCTTTTAAAAAAAGGACATAAAGTTATAGGGATTGATAATCTTAATAATTACTATGACGTCAAATTAAAAGAAGCTCGTTTAAAGAATATTATTAATGATAAAAATCTCTCTAATAATTGGATATTTATAACCCTATCAATAGAAAATAAAAAAGCACTAGAAAAAGTATTCAAAGACCATAATCCCGAAGTAGTAGTTAATCTCGCAGCCCAAGCAGGCGTAAGAAATTCAATAAAGAATCCATCAGATTATATCCAAAGTAATATTCTTGGTTTTGGAAATATATTGGAAATTTGTAAGGATTATGAAATTAAAAATCTTGTATATGCCTCAAGCAGTTCCGTTTATGGCGCTAATGAAAAATTACCCTACAAAGAGAATCATGGGGTAGACCATCCCGTAAGTTTATATGCAGCCACTAAAAGATCAAACGAATTAATGGCTCATACTTATAGCCATATATATAAATTACCTTCAACTGGCCTAAGATTCTTTACAGTTTATGGACCATGGGGAAGGCCTGATATGGCTCCTATAATATTTACTGAATCAATAATGAATAAAAAACCTATTAAGTTATTTAATAATGGGAATATGGTAAGAGACTTCACCTACATAGATGATATTGTTGAATCAATTTATAGGTGTTGTCTAAAACCAGCCACAACCGAAGTTGATTTCAATAAGAAAAAGCCAAATCCAGATTCATCATTCGCTCCATACAAAATTTTTAATATAGGGAACGGTGTTCCTACTAAATTAATTGATTTTATAGAAATTCTTGAGAATGCTCTTGGAATTAAAGCAATAAAAAAACTTGAGCCAATGCAACTTGGGGATGTCAAATCAACAGCAGCAAGTACATCTAATCTTCAAAAATGGATTAACTATAAACCAAAAACTCCTGTTGAAGATGGCATAAAAAAATTTGTAAATTGGTATAAAAAATTTTATTTGTAAAATTCAAGATCCTAAACCAACTCTCCAAACATTTATTCCCTGAGACTTAACAAATTCAACATCTATTACCGACCTAGTATCAAAAACCCATGATGGTTTTCTCAATAATTTTGCTAATTTTTGCCATTCAAGATTTTTAAATTCATCCCATTCGGTGACTATAACTATTGCATCAGATCCATTAGCAGCATCAAATACAGTTTTAGCATTTTCCCAATTACCTTCGTATAAACTAATTTCTGAATTAGCTGAATTAAGATTACTCGGCCCTAAAACTTCCTCAATTTGTTCAAATGATACCTTAGGATCATAAATTGATAAAGTGCATCCTTCCAAAATTAATTCCTTACAAATGTTAATCGCAGGAGATTCTCTTATATCATTAGTATTTGATTTAAAAGCAAAGCCCAAAATAGCAATTTTCTTACCAGTAATGGTTCCAAAAAGTTTTTCAACAACTAATTCTGAAATTCTTTTATTTTGCCAATTATTAATATCAATTACTTTCTGCCAATATGAAGAGACCTCATGAAGTCCATAATAATCACAAATATAAGTAAGATTTAAAATATCTTTCTTAAAGCAACTTCCTCCAAAACCAGGGCCAGAATTCAGAAAAAACTTACCGATTCTTTTATCTGTTCCTATTGCACAACTAACATCTTTTATATCAGCACCAGTTGCTTCACATAATGAGGAAATGGAGTTAATAGAACTTATTCTTTGAGCTAAAAAAGCATTTGCCACTAGTTTTGATAGTTCAGAACTCCACAAGTTTGTCTTAATTATCTTATTTTTACTAATCCAATTTAAATAAATATCTTGTAGAGCGGATATTGAGTCCTCATCATCGCCACCTATTAAAATCCTATCTGGATTTAATAAATCGTTTATTGCATTACCTTCAGATAAGAACTCAGGGTTAGATAAAACTGAAAATTTAAGTTGAGTATCATTTTTTGAATTATTGCCATCTGCTTCATCTAATATTCTTTTAACTGTTTGGGCTGTCTTAACAGGCAATGTACTTTTCTCAACAACGATTGTCTTACCTTTTGCAAATTTCGAAATTTGTCTTGCACAAGCATCTATCCATTTCAAGTCACTTGCCTTCCCCGCACCAATTCCTCTTGTCTTAGTAGGAGTATTTACAGAAATAAAAATCATATCGGCAATTGAAATATTTTTTTCTATATCAGTAGAAAAATGTAAATTTTTTCCTCTACATCTTTCAACGATTTCATCTAGACCAGGTTCATAAATGGGTAATTTTGATAAATCAGGATCATTCCATAAAGCAACTCTCTTCTGATTAAGATCAACCACATTTATCTGCAAATTAGGACATTTATCAGCAATAACTGCCATAGTTGGGCCTCCAACATATCCAGCACCAATACAGCAAATGTTCTTTATCTGGTAGTTCATAATTTCAAACAATACTTAAATGAGTAAATTGTCTTATCCAATCCATCTCTAAAACTAATCTTAGGATCCCACTTTAAAACTTCCCTTGCCAAATCTATATTGGGTTTTCTCCGTAATGGCTCATCAATAACTGGAGAAATAAATTCCAAAGCTAAATCTAAATCTAAAATTTCTAGAATTAATTTTGCAACATCAATTATGGCATATTCTTCATAAGGGTTACCTAAATTGATTGGTAAAGAATAATCAGAATTCATAAGTTTTATCAATCCTTCTACAATATCATCGATATAACAAAAGGATCTAGTTTGA
>MDTA01031505.1_pt1 | contig 11592 bp, 10 predicted proteins | sample 811151 | NCBI WGS metagenome assembly MDTA01 (sample SAMN05326648, study PRJNA326480) | marine metagenome | isolation source: seawater | place: Indian Ocean: South | collected 2010 | reverse complement strand
GGATAGTTTTCTTTTATCCAATCTCTAACTTCCTTTTGAAAATCGAGCTCTTCTTGTGTAAATTGTAAATTCATAAATACCTCCCGATAATTATAATTCAAATTTTAAACAACAATAAATTTTTAAACATTGCACAAAATTAGCCGAAACTTAGATGCATTTTCAGAACTAACAGGAAAGATTTGTTCTTGGTTTGTGGCTGTTATGGTTATAGTGACATGCGTCGTTGTCATAATGCGATATGGCCTAGACATGGGTTCCGTTTTACTTCAAGACGTAGTCCTTTATCTGCATGGAGGACTTTTTTTATTGGGCTCTGCTTTCGCCTTAAAAAGAGGAGCTCACGTGAGGGTTGATGTATTTTACAGAGGCTTCTCAGATTTACGAAAAGCATGGGTAGACTTACTAGGAAATATTATATTTCTTCAACCGGTATGTTGGATGATTCTTTTCTACTCTTGGGGTTACGTTGAATTCTCTTGGAGAATAATGGAAGTTTCTCCTGAACCTGACGGACTCCCATTTGTGTATCTACAAAAATCCTTACTCATAGCGTTGGCAATTTTGCTTGCTGCGCAAAGCTTATCAGAAATCATTAAATCTTTAATAACAATAAGACGTGGTTGAGTTAATACCATTATTAATGTTTGGCGTTGTATGCTTAGTTCTATTGGCAGGTTACCCTGTTGCGTTTTCGCTTGCAGGTACTGCTCTAATTTTTGCTGTAATTGGAATTGCAACTAACACCTTTGAAAGTTCTTTTCTTGGAGCTATACCAAATAGACTTTACGGTGACATGACTAATATGACTTTGGTTGCAGTGCCTCTATTTGTTTTTATGGGCGTATTATTAGAAAAGTCTAATCTAGCCCAGGATCTTCTTAGCAACATGGCAGAAATAATTGGTGGCTTCCGAGGTAGTCTAGCTATTTCGGTGATATTTGTAGGGGCACTAATAGCAGCAAGCACTGGCATAGTAGGTGCAACTGTCATAGCTATGGGACTTATCTCCCTACCAATTATGCTTTCTAGAAACTACGATCAAAGTCTTTCGGCGGGAACAATTTGTGCTACAGGAACGTTAGGCCAGATAATTCCTCCCTCTATAGCATTAGTAATATTAGGAGATGTCTTATCTGCTTCCTACCAACAATCTCAACTAAGTTTAGGTAATTTTTCTGCTAGAACCGTTTCGGTGGGAGACTTATTTATGGGAGCGATAGTGCCTGGGTTAATTCTAGTATTTTGCTACGCTGCTTATGTCGTTGTTAGAGCTTATATATCCCCAGATATGGCACCTGCTCAAGAAGTAAAGATAGTTAAAAATAGGTGGAAAATACTTATAACTACCTTGTTGCCACCCTTTGTCTTGATAGCTTCAGTTTTAGGCTCAATACTTTTAGGTATAGCTACACCAACAGAAGCTGCAGGGGTAGGTGCTTTCGGAGGACTCCTTTTGGCTTTAAGTAAAAGTAGTCTTACTTGGAAAAATTTAAGAGATGCTGTCGAAACCACTACAGAAATTACTGCCATGGTATTTATGATCCTTTTAGGTTCATCTATTTTTTCCCTAGTCTTCAGAGGATTTGGAGGAGATGATCTGATTACGAGTATATTTACTCAACTTCCAGGAGGTGCTTTAGGAGCTGTATTTGTAGTGATGATTATTATCTTCCTATTAGGGTTTATATTAGACTTCATACAAATTACGCTTGTTGTAGTCCCTATAGTAGGACCGGCTTTATTGATGCTAGGGATTGACCCTATATGGCTTGGGATTATGATAGCAATTAATCTACAAACTTCTTTCTTAACACCGCCGTTTGGATTTGCGTTGTTTTATCTTCGTGGGGTTGCGCCTGACCACTTACCTACCCAAGCGATATATAGAGGAGTTGTACCCTTTATATTAATACAAATAGGGTTACTAATTACCTTAGCTATATTCCCCGAATTAGTAACTGCGCTACCTAATGCGGTCTACGGATAGTTATTTAATTAAGGAAGCTATCCTGTCAGCCCGATAAGAAGATCTAACCATTGGACCAGATGCGACATCTAAAAAACCTAGATCAAGGGCCTTCTCTTTTAAAAAGGTAAATTCCTCCGGAGTGTACCATTTGTTGATAGGCAGATGATTGGCTGTTGGCCTCATATATTGTCCTAACGTAAGTATATCAACACCCCGAGCTCTAATGTCTTTCATGGTTTTGTAGACTTCATTATGAGTTTCCCCTAAACCTAACATTAAACTAGTCTTAGTAAGTACAGTAGGCTGATATTCTTTTGAATAACTTAAAATCTCTAAAGTTTGTCTATAACCAGCTCTTGGATCTCTAACCTTGTTAGTTAGTCTATTAACTGTTTCCACGTTTTGAGCAAAGACTTCTAACCCAGAATCAAGCAGAAGTTCAATGGATTTTTTTTGACCTAAAAAATCTGGTGCTAGAGCTTCTATAATAACTTCTGGTGTTTTATTTTTAATCGCTTTTACAGTCTTAGCGTAATGTCCTGCACCACCATCAGGCAGATCATCTCTATTAACAGAAGTTAATACAGCATATTTTATGTTCATTAGGCTGATAGAGGTGGCAACCTTTTTTGGTTCCTCACTATCTAATTTGCTTTTTGGATTTCCAGTATCCACAGCACAAAATTTACACGCCCTCGTACAAACGGAACCAAGTAACATAAAAGTTGCAGTTCCGTGATTCCAGCATTCACTTATATTCGGACACATAGCCTCTTCGCAAACTGTGTTAAGTTTTCTTTGATGAACAATTTTTTTTAATTGTTTGTAATTAGGTGATGTTTTTATGTTTCCCCTTAACCAAGCAGGTTTTCTTTCAACAGGAACTAAATTGCTTTTATTAGGTTTAATGCCATTTTTTATAGCAATAACTCCTTCATCAGTAATTATTTTAGTAGGTATTAAGTTGCTCATTAGGCAGCTTTAAAATTTCTTATTTCTATTATGGCCTTTAAATCTGTTTTCACTTCTTGCAAGGATACATTTGTTAAATTGTTTATTTGCGTAACTTCTAAGTTCTTAAAACCACAAGTATTTATGTTATTGAAAGGACTTAAATTCATATCAACATTTAAACTTAATCCATGGTACGAAAATCCATGTTTAATCTTTAAACCTATTGAAGCAATCTTTTTATTATTTACATAGATTCCGGGTGCGCCAGCTCTTCTTTCTGCCTTAATGTCATATTTATCTAGCAGACTTATAATTAACTCTTCTAAATATACAACTAATTTTTTTGGTCCCCATCCTAATCTTTTAATATTGATTAAAAAATAAACGACAAGCTGTCCAGGTCCATGATAAGTAATTTCTCCTCCTCTATCTGATAGAACGAGAGGTATATTATTCTGTTCAAGTATATTCAACTCTGAACCAGCATAACCTAATGTGTATACTGCGGGATGTTGAACAAACCATACTTCATCAGGTTCGTCTTGAGTTCTATTGCTAATTGCAGAAACCATAGAGCCCCAAACTTGTTCATAGTCTAAAAGACCCAAATCTTTTACCTTAAGATCTATCAATCAAGCTCCCTTGTGTCTATATAGGCTTTCTCAGAAATTCGATGGTAATTAATTACCTGTTCTTTATATTCTTTATAGGACTTATATACTTTTTGTGCCATTTCGTCGTCAGCAATAAAGTCTTCCATTACTTCATCAGTAATTCTTTTTAATTCCAGAAGAACATTGTCTGGAATTTTCTTTAATTCGATATTATGTTTTTCTATTAACTCATTCAGCGCCTTGTTGTTTCTTGCGGTATATTCATCCAGCATTTCTTGGTTAGATGCTCTTGCTGCATATTTAATAATTGCTTTCAGGTCTGCAGGCAATGCGTCATAAGCATCCTTGTTGATAATAATCTCAAGAGTTGAACCAGGCTCGTGCCAACCAGGATAATAGTAATAATCAGCTACTTGATGAAACCCAAAAGTAAGGTCGTTATAAGGTCCTACCCATTCAGCAGCATCAACCACTCCTTGTTGTAAAGATAAAAATATTTCATTGCCGGGTAAGGTAACTGTCTCTGCTCCAGCCCTTGTAAATATCTCCCCAGCAAGCCCTGGTATTCTCATTTTTAATCCCTTTAAATCATCTAAAGAGTTAATTTCTTTCTTAAACCATCCAGCCATTTGTACGCCTGTATTTCCTCCCGCCAAAGGAATTAAATTAAAGGGCTCATAGGCCTCTTGCCAAAGTTCAAGGCCTCCTCCGTAATGAAGCCACCCGTTCATTTCTTGAGCTGTTAACCCAAAAGGCACTGCGGTGAAAAACTGAGAAGATTTAACTTTTCCTGTCCAGTAGTAAGACGCTCCATGCCCTATTTGAACATTTCCTTGTGAAACTGCATCAAATACACCCATAGCTGGAACTAGTTCACCAGCGCCATAAACCTTGATCTTCATTCTTCCACAAGTCATTTCTTCAACATATTTTGAGAAGTTTTCAGGTGCAAGCCCTAAACCAGGAAAATTTTTTGGCCATGTAGTAACCATTGTCCATTTATAAGTAGTAGTTCCGTTAGAAAAGCAAGTGCCTTCTTGTACAGAAGCTTGTTCATTTGAACAAGAGAATAAAATTAAACAAAGAAAAGTTGTAATAGATAATTTTTTCATATTTTTCCTTAATTATATGTTTTGCAGTTTAGCGTAAGAAACCATTAACCACTTAGTTTTACTTGAATCAAAATTAACCTCTACTCTGGCATTCGATCCCTGTCCTTCATAGTTCAAAATAACTCCTTCTCCAAAAACTTCATGAAAAACCCTCTGACCTAGTTTAAATTCTGTATCAGGAACTTCTCCTTTAGAGACTTTTCTTGTTGTAGTGTTCCTTCTAGGAATACTTCCTCCTGTTCTGACCTCTAATGTAAGTTCAGCAGGAATTTCTCTTAAGAATCTAGAAGGAGGATTAAAAGTCTCTGTGCCATGAAGGTTGCGCATTTCTGCGTGCACTATAAATAGCCTTTCCATAGATCTTGTCATTCCAACATAACAAAGCCTTCTCTCCTCTTGCAGTTGATCAGGCTCCTCTATAGAAAGCTTATGTGGGAAAAGGCCTTCTTCAAAACCGGTTATAAAAACTAGAGGAAATTCTAGCCCTTTTGCTGAGTGAAGGGTCATTAGCTGAATAGCTGATTCATGTTCAGACGCCTGGGTTTCACCTGCATCTAAAGCGGCATGGTCAATAAATAACTTTAAAGGAACTTCCTCTGCTTCATCTAATGGCTCCGGCTCGAAGTCCGAAGCCGCTGTTACAAGTTCAGCTAAGTTTTCTACTCTAGTCCTTCCCTTTTCGCCAGCTTCTTTCTTATGATATTCAATTAATCCACTTCTTTGAATAACATGATCTACCAGGTCTCTCAAAACTAAATCTTTGGTTTCAAGTGTTAAATCTTTAAAGGCGGTCATAAAACCTTGGACGGACTGGCTAGCCCTAGGTGTTAGTTCTTCAGTTTCAATTAAATCTTCACAGGCTTTCCAAAGTGAGGACTCTAACTTCTGAGCCCTCGATCTAATAATGTCTAAAGTTTTAGCCCCAATTCCTCTTGGAGGTATATTTATTACCCTTTCGAAAGCAGCATCGTCCTCTCTTCCAAAAACAAGCCTAAGATAGCTCATAGCATTTTTTATTTCAGCTCGTTCGTAGAACCTTAGACCACCATAAATTCTATAAGCTAAACCTTCTCTTAAAATTGCCTCCTCAAGAGCCCTAGATTGAGCATTTGATCTGTAAAGGATAGCTACTTCACTTAAATTTCTTCCTTGTTCTAACCAATTTTGAATACTCCCTACAACGTATCTTGCTTCGTCATCTTCGTTGTAAGCTGAATATATTGATATAAGCTCCCCTTCCTTTTGATCCGTCCATAATTCTTTACCCATCCTGCCTTGATTGTTTTTTATAACAGAGTTGGCAGCTCCGAGAATTACTGAGGTAGACCTATAATTTTGCTCTAATCTTATTATTTCAGTGTTTTTATAGTCCTTAGTGAAACGATTTATATTTTCACTTTTTGCTCCTCTCCATCCATATATAGATTGGTCATCGTCACCTACTGACATGATGTGACTATCGCCTTGACACAACAGTCTTAAGAATTGGTATTGAACTTCATTAGTATCCTGAAATTCATCTACCAAAATATGCCTGAACCTTTTTTTGTAATGACCTAAAACATCTGGATTTGACTTTAAAAGTAGATAGGTTCTCAAAAGCAACTCTCCGAAGTCTACAAGACTTTCTCTTTCACATAACTCCTCGTAGGCTCTATATACCTCATTCATTTTTTCCGCAAAGTAATCATCTGAAGTTTCAACATCCTTCGACCTTCTGCACTCGTCTTTCTGTTTATTAATAAACCATTGAATCTGTCTTGGTGGCCATTTAGTATCATCTAAACCCATTGATTTACTAACTCTCTTTATTACCCTGTATTGGTCTTCAGAATCTAAAATAGCAAACTCCCTTCTTAAGCCTGCCTCCTCCCAATGTGTTCTGAGTAGTCTGTGCGAGATTCCATGAAAAGTTCCACACCAGAAGTTACCCATCTCTTGCTCAACTATCCCTTCTATTCTTCCCCTCATCTCTCTCGCAGCTTTGTTGGTAAAAGTCACTGTTAAGATTGAATGCGGATTAATACCATTAGCTTTGATAAGCCAAGCCACCCTATGAGCAATTACCCTAGTTTTGCCTGAACCGGCACCCGCTAAGACCAATAAATTTTGTCTATCTGAAGTTACTGCTTGCCTTTGCGGCTCATTTAAAGATTCAAATATTTCAGATACATCCACTCTACTATTTTAACTAAGAATGGTGGGTAAATCCTTTTTCATTTTTTATTAGTTTAGGTATGATGAAAGAATGAAAGAAGCAAAGGAATTTTTTAATGTTTACTGTGATTTTGTAACAAAAGTTACTAGTGATCCTAGTTTAAAAATAGAAAAACTTAAGGAGTCATTGGACAATATTCAAGATAACTCTGATATCGATGTTCCGCGACTCTTAACTGGGGCTCTAGGTCTAGGCAGTGAAGCTGGAGAGTTTGTTGAGATTGTTAAAAAGATGGTTCTTCAAGGCAAGCCTGCTGATGAAGATAACATTTTTCATATGAAAAGAGAGCTTGGAGACATAATGTGGTACTGGGTTACGGCTTGCATGTCTCTTGGTCTAGATCCTGTTGAGGTGATAACAGAAAACCAAAAGAAATTAGAAGCAAGATATGGTGAGCAATTCACTATTGATCAAAGCGAAGTTAGAGCGGAAGGAGATCTTTAAGCTTTTAAGAAATAGATTTCTTCGTAAAGTGCCAAAAAATTAAAGGTACAAGTATTAAACCAACTAAAGAGTGGGAGTAGCTAAGTTCATATATAACATAGTCCGTATAAAATAAGACAAAACCACTAATTACTAAGAAAAACATAATAAAACTTAATAAAAAACCTGACTTTCTTTTTTCTGTTGGTTCCCAGCCCTCAGGTACATGAGAAACGATTAATACTCCTAAACTAACTAAGGCAGGAATTATCAAAGCTCCATGAAAGATTATTAGTGTTGTTTTCCCATACGAACCAAGGTTCATAAAGTCCAATAAAAGCCACAGCACTCCTGTTAACCATAATAAAATTAAAGAAAAGGAAAAGAATTTTGTTTGCCATGAAGGAACGTTAATTTTCTTATCCTTTTCTTTTAATCTAGCTTTAGTTAAATCTTCAAATAACTTCCTGGCTTTACTTTCTGCCAACACAACATTTCCTTTATCTTGGGGTTTAAATTGAACATTTATTTTCCTACAGGTTCTTTTCTTTGAATCCAGAGTCATATCAGCAAACCATTCAGTCCCTTCTGGTTCTCGTAAACCAATTTTTAGGCCTTTATCTATCTTTTTTGTGTTGTAAAGTTTAGGCATATGCTTAATTTTGTCTCAAAAAGTCTCAAAAAACTACTATTATAACCTTTTATAATAAGGATTTTACTCTATAATACCATCTCCTAGCGCGCTCCATAATAAATAAAGAGGGATAAAATTAATGAAAAATTTTCAACTACTTTTGCTTGTTGTTTTTTTAACTTTTCCTGCCACTTTTTTTTCAGATGAGACTGATGACGCGGAAGAGGTGATAGTAATTGCTTCTAGAATTCCAACCCTAGCTTCTGATGTAATTGGTTCTGTAGAATCAATTTCTTCTGCTGAATTAGAAGCTCAAATGGTTAATGGCTTAGAACAAATTGTGAGGTATACGCCTGGTGTCAGCGCTCACAATGAGAGTCAATATGGAAGATCATTAACTGAAGATGTGCATATAAGAGGTATACATGGTGGAGCGATTTTTTTGATAGATGGAATTAGGATTTCTGACTCTTACACTGGTTATGGCAGAGACACTGTAGACGTAGATCTGTTAAAAAAGGTAGAAATAATGAAAGGTCCAAGTTCTGTAGAATATGGATCTGACGGACTGGCCGGCACCATAGCTTATTTTACAAAAGATCCAGAGGACTTAGTTAAAGAAGGAAGATATTTATCAATCACAACAAGCTATATTGAAAAAAATAAACAAGATAAGGTTAATTTGCTTGGTGCATATGATAAAGGGAGTACTAGTGGTTTAATTCAGCTAGTAGATAGATCTTTAGAAGAAACAAAATTACATAAAGATTTCTCCCTAAAAGCCAATCCTATGGAAGGTGATCAACAAAGTATTTTCGGTAAATTAAACATAGAACTGCCTTACGAAAGTAAATTAACTGTTGTGGCTGACCTGCAAGAGTGGGAAAGTGAATGGGTAATTAATTCTGAAAAAGGTTTTATATACTTTCCAACTCCTAGGTCAATATCTTCATCTTCCGGAGATGATGAAGGCTCTAGAGAAAGGTTCAGCATTTCATTGAATATATCTAATAAAAATACATTATATGATTCAGCAGAAGTAAGTTATTACACTCAAGAAACTGAACAAAGCCAAATTACCATTCAGAACCAAGTTTCATTCTTAGGAGGAATGCAAGCTCCGCCTACTCCTACTATGAGGATTAGAGATTTTGATTTCAATCAATCCATTGATGGATTTTCTTTTGAAGCTTATAAGTCTGTTGGTGACTACCAGATGATTTATGGTTTAGATATTGAAAATACTGAAACAGAAAGACCTAGAATGCTTACTGAGATGAACCTAATAACGGGAATGGTCACAAATGTTGTAGATGGTGAAACTTACCCAAATAAGACCTTCCCAGACTCTGAAACAAAAAGGAAGGCTTTGTTTTTTAATAACAGATTCGGCCTTTCTGATAGTTCCGTATTAACTTTAGGATTTAGGTATGATGATTATGAGCTGGAAGTAAGCCCAGATGTCCTTTTAAGCAATGCTAATATCCTCAACTACCAAATCAGCAATACGGAAGACAGTGCTTTCTCTTTTAAATTAGGATATCTTCAAGACCTTTCAGAAAATCTGACTGGCTTTGTTCAGTACGCAGAAGGTTTTAAAGCGCCTAATTATGAAACCTCTAATACCGTTTTCACAAATTATCTATATTTCTACACAGTTACCCCGAATCCTAATCTTGGTTCTGAAGAAAGTGATACTTTTGAAATAGGGTTAAGAGGATTAGGTGAAAACAGCTCTTGGGAGTTGGCGATATATCGCAGTGAAGTTGAAGGATTTATACACCCTGAAATTATAGGTTTTAATAGAGGTCTTGGAATATATCAATATCAAAATGCTGAGAATGTTGATATTCAAGGGATTGAATTTGATTACGAGAGATCATTAACCGAACAGCTTTCATTGAATTTGGCTGCTGCCATAAGCTCTGGAGATTTGTTTGAAGAAAATGAAAAACATCCTTTGCCTGAAATTGATCCAAGAGAATTAATATTAGGTTTAAATTGGATTCCTTCAGATAAATTTTCATTGCAGGCTATGTTTACTATATCTGGTAAAAGTGAAGATAATTTAGAAGAAGTCTGCCTAAATAATGATTGTTGGCCAAGAGTACAGACCTCGGGATATAGTCTTTTAGACTTATTTGCCTCTTATATTCACAGTGAGAATCTTGAGTTCAGAGTTGCCGTTGAAAATGTTACCGACAAAAAGTATTTAAGATGGGCATCTGTTTCTGAATTGCCAGAAAATGATTCAGAATTGGATCTTTATGGACAAAACGGAAGGTCTATTTCTGCATCATTTAAATATATTTTTAAATAAAAGATGACGATTGCGGTGCAAGAAGACGAAAACGTACATAAGGCAAAGGAATCTAATAACTTTTTTATTAAAATCCTATGGATATTCTTAGGATCTGTTTTTGTAGCTTTAGCAGCTTTAGGAGTTGCGCTTCCTGGTCTACCCACTACTCCATTCTTAATTCTTGCAGCTGCGTGCTATATAAGATCATCGCAAAAACTTTATGATTGGCTTATTAGCAATAAAACTTTCGGGCCATACCTAAAAGACTATAGGGAAGGCAAAGGAATTCCTAAAAAGGCTAAAATACTGGCTATTAGTATGATCGTTTTATTTGTGGGATCTTCAGTAATTTTTGGAATTGAAAATCTAAATCTAAAAATAGCAGTTGGCGTCTTGGGTCTGACTGGTCTGCTTTACGTTATATTTAAGGTTCCTGTGGCGAAAGATTAAAAACCTCTCCAGGTTTTAAGGTTATAAAATAATCTTCATCAAGATTTTTATCTTCTAGAGCTTTCTTAAGCAAATTTGGAGGCTCTAGGATTTCTTCATCCGTCAAAGAAAATGTTCCCCAGTGCATTGCTAAAGATTGTTTTGAACCAAGATCTAGAGAAATTTGAACCGCTTCTTCTGGATTTACATGATTTGTTTTCATGAACCATCTTGGAGCGTACGCACCCATTGGTATAAGGCTAAAATCAGGAGAACCTAGTCTTTTTCTGGTCTCAATAAAATCACTTGAATACCCTGTATCCCCAGCATGATAGATTGTTTCTGATTTTAGTTGCATAAACCAACCTCCCCACAAACTCTTATTTCTATCTCCCAAACCTCTTGCTGACCAATGTTGTACTGGAGTAAAGGTGAACTTGCAGTCTTTTATTTCTATATCTTCCCACCACAAGAATTCATGCACATTACTTATTCCTACCTTCTCCAATCTTCGTTTGTCACCCATTGGGACCAAAAAGAAAGCTTCTGGGTTTAATTTATGAATCTTCTTTAAACTTCTCATGTCTAGATGATCATAATGATTATGACTCACCGTTATAACATCAATTTTTGGCAGCTTTTCAATTGGAATGGCTGGAGGAATTAATCTTTTTGGGCCAGCAAATCTTACCGGAGATGCTCTGTTGGAAAAAACGGGATCAGTAAGGACAGTTAATCCATCTTTTTGGATCAAGTAGGTTGCGTGACCAATCCAAACAAGATAATTCTTCGAGTCTACATGTAAAGATTCCCACTCATCTGAGGTCTCAATCGCAATTGGCTCAGGAGTTTTATTAGTAAAGGTCCATTTTAGAAATTCGCCAAAGGATTTTCCTTTGGCCTCTTCATTTGTATTTTTAAATCTTTCGTTTGT
>MDTA01117132.1_pt1 | contig 11597 bp, 12 predicted proteins | sample 811151 | NCBI WGS metagenome assembly MDTA01 (sample SAMN05326648, study PRJNA326480) | marine metagenome | isolation source: seawater | place: Indian Ocean: South | collected 2010 | reverse complement strand
TGGTGGAGGAGCATTTAGCTGATCAGCGACGAGAGGGCACTATAGGAGGCCCAGTGCATCTCGGGATTGGTCAAGAGGCTATAGCTGCAGGGGTTTCTCAATTTCTTAGGTCCTCGGATCGAGTCTTTGGCGCTCACCGATCCCACTATCATACTCTAGCTTTGGGGACGGACTTTAGGGCCCTTTTCGCGGAAATCTTAGGTAAGGAAACAGGACTATCTAAGGGCATGGGTGGATCGATGCACCTATGGGATGAGCCAAGAGGATTCTACGGATCAGTTCCTATTGTTGGTGGAACCGTGCCTCTGGCTGTAGGAGCAGCTTTGGCGGCGAAACTCCAGGCTTCAGATGCTATTTCCGTAAGCTATCTAGGAGACGGCGCATGTGAGGAAGGAGTCGTTCATGAATCCTTGAATCTTGCTCGAGTCTTAGATGCGCCCACTGTGTTCGTGGTGGAGAACAACCTTTTTTCTAGTCACATGCACATAAGCCTGCGTCAGCCGAGCGATTCTACGGCCCGTTTCGCAGTTGCGAATGAGATTCCGTTCGAAGTGGTTGACGGAAATGACGTACTGGCGGTGGCCGACGCTGCAGGACGCCTGATTGAACAAGCGCGATCAGGAGGAGGCCCAGGTTTCCTAGAGGCGGTCACATACCGATGGTTGGGGCACGTAGATTGGCGTGCTGATATCGACGTTGGCGTAGCTCGATCTGAATCCGACCTAAAGCAATGGCGTCTGCGCGACCCGATAGCTCGCCTTCGCGCAGCTCTTGAAGCGGTCGGCCAGTGGTCTCCGGAAGAAGACAAGGAGCTAGAGCGAGAACTGAGTGAAAGCATAGAGGCGGCTTGGAGCCAAGCTATGGATGACCCATGGCCGAGCGGTGAGGCTCTTCTTAAACACGTGTACTCTAGTGAAGGTGGAGCTTGATGCCTCACATGAAAGAGTATGACTACGGTAGCGCAATCCGAGCCGGGTTCGATTATCTGCTATCCGAGTATCCTGAGGTCTTTCTAATGGGGCAGGGACTTTGGAGTCCTTGGTATGTTGGGAATTCGATGACTGACCTCGACAAGATTTATGGAACTGATCGCGTAATCGACACTCCAGTGTCAGAATTGGCGTGCACAGGTGCTGGGGTTGGTGCTTCTCTAGCGGGTATGCGGCCTGTAGTTGTGCATCCGCGGATCGACTTCATGCTCTACGCCCTCGACGCAATTGTGAACCAAGCAGCGAAGTGGTCGCATATGTTTGGCGGTCAGGCTAACCCTAGAGTCACGGTGAGAGGGATCATTAACCGTGGGGGCGAGCAGGGGGCCCAACATTCTCAAGCTCTTCATTCTTGGTTCGCGCACATTCCTGGATTGAGAGTAGTGATGCCTGCGACGGTTGCGGATGCGCGGGACCTGCTGATCGCATCTGTTTTATGCGATGATCCCGTAGTCTTTATTGATGATCGTTGGCTTTATGACCTTAAGGGAGAACTCCCTGCTCCGAAGGAACTGGATTTGAGGACTCAAGGGCCAGTTGTCGTCCGAGAGGGTGTTGATATTACTCTGGTAGCGTCTGGCTATTCGACTCAGCTGGCTCTCGAAGCTTCTGAGGTCTTGCTTGAAGAAGGTATTTCGTGTGAGGTGCTGGACTTAAGAGTTATCGCTCCGTTGGATCCGGCTATGGTCATACGATCGGTTAGCAAAACCGGCCGTCTCGTGGCTATAGATGGCGGGTGGAGGACTTGTGGCCTCTCAAGCGAGATCTTAGCGCAAGTGGTTGAGCATGTTCCCCCCAGCTTAATGAAGGCAAATTGCGTTAGAGTCACGCTGCCCGATGCACCGGCTCCCACCTCGCGAGTTCTGGAAGGCTTGTATTACTCGTCCATAGAAGATGTCGTTGCTGCCGCTCGTTCGTGCGCTAGAAACGGGTAGGAAATCGTGAAGAGACTCTTCGACGTCGTGGCGTCCGTGGCCGTCCTTCTTTTGGCCAGTCCGATCCTCGTTCCCGCGATGGTCTTGGTGTGGCTGCAAGACCGGCACTCACCTTTCTACGTGGCGAATCGCGTGGGACTGGATGGGAGGGAGTTCAGGATGGTCAAGCTACGATCGATGGTGGTGAATGCGGATAAATCGGGAGTTGATTCGACTAAGGCGTCGGACGGACGGATCACGCCGGTGGGACATTTCATTCGTCGCTTCAAGTTGGACGAATTGACACAGCTCTTGAATGTTTTTCTCGGAGACATGAGCATGGTTGGCCCTCGGCCGAATGTTAAACGAGAGACTGAGCTTTACACTCCGGAAGAAGCTAGGTTGCTGACCGTAGCCCCGGGAGTGACGGACTACGCCTCGATCGTTTTTGCGGATGAGGGTGAGATTCTCGACGGTCAGTCGGATCCTGATATCGCCTACAATCAGTTGATTCGTCCTGGTAAGAGTCTGTTAGGGCTCTTTTATGTCGATAAACGCTCTTTGGGTGTTGATGTTTTGCTCTGCTTGCTGACAGCGCTTGCTATAGTATCCCGTCCAAGAGCGTTGAAGGGGGTTCAGCAGCTTTTGGCGTCCCAAGGTGCAGGTAAGGGTCTAATCGAGTTGGCTGGACGAAGCGACCCACTGGTCCCTTCTGTGCCGCCCGGAGGTAATAAGATAGTCACCTCTAGGGATGGAAATCCGTTCGTGTAGGGGGGAGTAGTCTTTCTCTAAGGGGAAAACGCCCCTTATTTGTGGCAAGATCCCTAATCTCGTTTCTAGCCGTCTGGAGAGATTTTGAACGTTCCACTGATGGATCTGACCGCGCAGTATGCGGCACTTAAATCGGAAATTGACGAGGCGCTTTTGCTTGCTGTGGCCGGACAGCGATTTATTCTCGGGCCAGAGGTGGAGACATTCGAGCGTGAGATTTCAGAATACCTTGGCGTAAAACATGCAGTGGGCTGTGCCTCCGGAACTGATGCCCTTTTACTACCTCTGAAGGCCCTCCCGGCTACCCAGGGTTATGACGTAATTGTGCCTAGCTTCACGTTTTTCGCGACGGCGGGAGCAGTTTGGAATGCAGGGTTTCGCCCGGTGTTTTGTGATGTTGACCCCGACACTTTCAACGTAACAGCTGAGAGTCTTGAGGAGGTGTGGACGGAACACACCGTTGCCGTGGTGGCTGTTCACCTATTTGGTCAAATGGCACCAATGCGCGAGATCCGAGCGTTGGCTCGGTCGCGGGGTGCTTTTGTGATCGAAGACACCGCGCAGGCAATAGGAGCCACGTCCATAGAGGGTATGGCGGGCACTGTTGGAGACGCGGGATCCTTTTCTTTCTTTCCGACTAAGAATCTCGGTGGGTACGGTGATGGCGGTTTAGTGACTACGGATGACGATGATCTTGCAGATTCTATCCGAAAGCTCAGGGTTCACGGTGGGAAACGGATGTACCACCATGAGTCCGTTGGTTTCAATTCTAGACTTGATGCCATCCAGGCGTCGATTCTAAGGGTCAAGCTTCCGTATCTGAATGGGTGGGCGGATGCCCGTCGGGTAAATGCCAAGAGGTACCTTGAGGGTCTTGCCGAGCACGACTGTGTGCGAACACCGGTAGTGACGGAGGGCAACTCTCATGTATACAACCAGTTTACCGTTCGGGTAGGTGAGGGACGGCGAGATGAGCTGAGGCAGTTCTTAGCTGATAGGAGTATTGGAAGCGGGATATACTATCCAGTTCCGCTTCATATGCAGTATTGCTTTAGTGATTTGGGTGGGAGTGAGGGAGATCTCCCGGTAACCGAGGCGCTCTGTAAGGAAGTGCTCTCTCTTCCAATTTTCCCAGAACTAGGAGAAACCCGTCAGGCCCTGGTGATTGACGCGATTCGAAGCTTCTAACCGCAGTAGAAGCTAAGGGCTCGAGGTTTTGAGGTGGGACCCGTTGGGATCTTGGGCTACAAGCCTGCTTGATTCTGCGGCGGCAAATTACGTCATGGGGGTGACGCCTCAGGAGTGTGTTTGACATCTTCCAGCAACCGATTGACAGCTAGTGATCACGTCCTCCATTCACTCGCCGGGGATTAAATGAACGTTGGAGTTATAGGTTCCGGGTACGTCGGCCTTGTAGCTGGGGCCTGCCTAGCTGAGTCTGGAAACGATGTTGTTTGTGCAGACATTGACGCAAACAAAGTCGCTCGGTTGAATGCAGGCGAAGTGCCGATCTACGAGCCAGGCCTTGAGCCACTGATTGAGCGAAATCTTGCGACTGGTCGACTGAGGTTCACAACCGATGTATCAGAGGCTGTGCGATCAGCTCATGTAATCTTCATCGCAGTGGGGACTCCTCCTGGAGAAGATGGGTCTGCAGACCTGCAGCATGTCTTGGATGTCGCGCGAGAAATAGGCCGATCAGTGCAGGATGAGAAGATTGTCATAACGAAGAGCACTGTACCGGTGGGCACGGCTCGGTTAGTGCGTGAGGCGATTGAAGCGGAGACGGATATTCCGGTGCATGTGTGCTCAAATCCCGAGTTCCTCAAAGAGGGAGCTGCTGTCGCCGATTTCATGAGGCCTGATCGTGTTGTAATAGGAGTAGATTCGGAATATGCGTCAGCGATTCTAGAGGAGCTTTATGCTCCGTTCCTAAGGAAAGGGCAGGGTGTACGTCGATTGATGGTTATGGACGTTCCGGCTGCAGAGATCACGAAGTATGCGGCGAACGCGATGCTAGCGACGAGGATTAGCTTCATGAACTCAATTGCTCACCTCTGTGAGGCCGCGGGTGCGGATGTGGATGCTGTAAGACGCGGTGTAGGGTCGGACACGAGGATAGGGCCGAGCTTTCTGTTCCCCGGAGCTGGTTATGGAGGTTCATGTTTCCCTAAGGATGTAAATGCCCTCGTTCGGACGATGCGTGATTTCGATGTGGACGCGTCGATTCTCCAATCTGTTGAGGATGTGAATGAAACGCAGAAGGAGGTCTTGCTTAAGCGTCTTTTGGATCGTCTTGGTGAAGATTTGACGGGCGTAAAAATCGCAATCTGGGGGCTCGCGTTCAAACCGAACACTGACGACATGAGGGAAGCCCCAAGTCTAGTAACGGTTAAGGGCTTGCTGGAGCGGAGCGCCAGTGTTGTGGCGCATGATCCCGTTGCGATGGAGGAAGCGAGGCACTACTTCGGGGATCGAATCGAATACGTTTCCTCGAACTACGAGGCGCTGGAAGGGGCATCTGCACTGATCATTCACACAGAGTGGCAGCCTTATAGAAGTCCGGATTTTAGTCGGATGATGAAGTTAATGGAGCGCCCGCTGGTTTTGGATGGACGTAACGTCTATTCGCCAACGACCATGGAGAGACACGGATTTGAATACGTATCGATTGGAAGGCGCGTTGTATCTCCAAATAAGGCCGAGAAAGTGTCCGGGCCGGGTCAGTAATTGCAGGTCGTAGTTACTGGCGCTGCCGGTTTCCTTGGCTCGCATTTAGCTGAGCACTTCTTGGCTGATGGCCATTCAGTTATCGGTGTCGATAACTTCATAACTGGCTCACGGAAGAATGTCGTTCATCTTGAGGCCCTAGGTGGTTTCAAGCTAGTCGAGCATGACGTAACCGTTCCGTTGTATCTCGATGAAGACATAGACGGAATACTTCACTTCGCATCTCCAGCCAGTCCGGTAGACTACCTCGACCTGCCGATTCAAACATTAAAGGTTGGATCGCTTGGGACACATAACATGCTGGGTTTGGCGAAGGAGAAAAGCGCACGTTTTTTGCTTGCGTCAACGTCCGAGGTATATGGCGATCCTGAAGTTCATCCGCAGCCAGAAACGTACTGGGGTCACGTGAATCCCGTAGGTCCAAGAGGGGTGTACGATGAAGCTAAAAGATTCGCCGAAGCTATGACGGTAGCGTACCATAAGTGCCACGGCGTTGACGCTCGGATTGTTCGGATTTTCAACACCTACGGACCGCGTATGAGGCCAGGTGATGGTCGGGTCGTCTCGAATTTCATAGTTCAGGCTCTGCAGGGAGATCCGCTCACTATTTACGGAGATGGCCAACAGACGCGGTCATTCTGCCATGTCGAGGATACGGTTGAGGGAATTGTCCGACTTTTTCATTCTGACTTTGTGGGCCCAGTCAACATTGGGAATCCGAACGAATTTACGATTCGAAAGCTTGCTGAGATCGTGCTTGAGGAGACTGATAGCGCGTCGACCCTCGACATGCTACCTATGCCGATTGACGATCCTCGAGTCCGGCAACCTGATATCTCCATTGCACGAGAGCTTCTTAAGTGGGAGGCCACCGTGAGCCTACGAGAGGGGATCCGAAAGACTTTGCCCTACTTCAAGATAGAAGTCGAGAGTGGGGATGTGCGCGCGCGAACTATTCTGGATCAGTTTTAGAGTCTCAGCCTGATTGTCTTGGACTCTGACTGCAATTTGCGGAAGACAGGGGAGTGCGTACTCAGCACAGTTCCAGATACCTTCTAACTCTGTTCTCAATGGAAGACTATGTCGACTTAGGAGTACTAGGTTTTAGCGTTCAAAGTGAGTTCTCTCATCATGCACCAACCTATGCTTAGCCAGGTAAGGCCAGATCCTTGTTTATCCGTTCATCCATGACCCTGAAAACAAACAGCATTTCAGGTTTTCTGATTGTGGGATTCGTGATCTGTGTTTGGGCGGGATGTGTCCATCAAGACACTGAAATGGGTGCAGTGCAGAGAGGTGACGAGGCTTTTGCGCAAGCGAACTACGAAGAAGCGCTCGCGGAATATCGCCTCGCGATCCGTCAAGGTGCTGACAACCCATATGTGACGGCTCGTGTGGCCCATACATACGCCAGGATGGGGCGGGTAGACGATGCGGGTGCTTATTATACCGATGCGGCGGCGCGTGATCCGGACTTGATTGACCAAGCGGTTTCCGACCTTATGCGCTTGGCTATGATCGCTGGGGATGAGAACGATTATTATGCGATGGCGACAGCAGTTGAAAGAGCTCTGCAACTCCGCCCCGGAGTTGGGGTGGGAGGAATGTCCCTCTCACTGGCTCGCCACTATTACCGTAGTGGCGAGTACGGTCGGGCTCTTCCTTTTTATCAGATGGCGCTGACCGATGCCATAGAAGATTCTCAGCCAGAAGTAGTTTTTGAAGTCGGCGTGGCGCACGATGAAATTGGTGACTGTGAAAACGCGCTACTCTTCTTCGAGCGTTTTGTGACTATGGTGCGCCCGTGGGAGCGTAGTGAGGCAGAGTGGCACATTGGTACGTGTGCTCACACACTCGCGACGGGCCTACTCGATAAGGCTATAGCCGAAGATTCTCAGCAGAGGAAAGCCGACCTCGAGCGCGCCCTAGAACTAGTCAACCGTGTCGTCGAGGTGGGGCAGCCTCAAACGATTCAGGCACAGGCCCTTTTTGAGAAAGGAGAAATTCTAGATGGACTAGGAAGGTGTCAGGAAGCAATGGACGCATACTCCCAGGTCCGCTTTGTAGATCAGGCGGGGACTCTTCTAGAGCTGGCGCAGGACAGATTCGACGAGATCCGCTTCGGACAAGGGAGCGAACAGGTGCGCGGGAGTCGTTGTCGTTAGATTGTGAATATGAATACTGAACAATTTCGATCGTTGCGGTTTCTCGCGCACCCGGTTTATGCCGTTGTTGGACTTCTTTTCTTCACGGGTTGTGGAGGAGGAACGGCGAACCAATACGCGGAATTCAATGCTGAAGAATTGTTTGGGATGGCATCGGCGCGTTATGAGTCTGAGGACTATAGTGGAGCGATCCAGATGCTTGATCACATCCTCATTTCTTACGGGGATTGGAGCAAGATTCCAGAAGCCAGAATGATGCTCGGAGACGTTTATTTTGAGCGCGGGGATTATCTGACTGCGCGCTCGGAGTATACTCGTTTTCTCGACCGGTATGCTGGCCATGCGAGATCGTCCGAAGCTGGTTTGGGAATCTGCAAGTCTTTGGCGGCGATAGCCCCGAATCCCAATCGTGATCAGGGATATACGCAGGAGGCGATAACGAGTTGTCGCAATGTTGTGATCGATTTCTCGGGGAACTCAGCTTCCGCGGAAGCGGCAAGGATCTCCAACGAGCTGAGGCACAAACTGGCGGAAAAAGAATTTCTAACGGGCGAATTTTACTTCCGCCGTAACCTTTGGGATGCGTCGATCAAGTATTACGAGTTTGTGACGAACCTTTATCCGGAGTCTGACTTCGCTCCTGCGGCACTCCTTGGCGTTTATCGTGCGAATCTTGAGATTGGTTACGACGACCTTGCAGAGGCAGCTCGGGACCTTTTGCTACAGCGTTATCCAGACTCCGAAGCGGCGGCCCAAATCGAATCCGAGAGAGGTAGCGAAACGGACGGTGAACGGGGCTGAGACCACCTCTGATCGAGTTTTGAACGACGCTGACATGTCACGGCGTCGCGTTGGCATTTTTGGAGGCTCATTCGACCCGCCGCACATGGGTCATGTTTCGGTAGCAAGAGAAGTTCTGGAGGCACTGGCGCTTGATGAACTCGTATGGGTGCCAGCTTTCCGCTCACCACATAAACTGGAGGCGAAGCAGACCGCTCCTATAATTCGCCTTCACATGGCCAGAGCAGCCACTCTGGCTGAGCCACGTTTTCGCGTCGATGATTGTGAAATTGCGAGAAAGGGCTTGTCGTATACGGTCGATACCCTGCGTGAGATCAAGGCGGGTGCGGGAGGAGAATCAAGTGAGATGTTTCTCATTATGGGAGCAGATCAATACGCTTTTTTTGATCGTTGGCGTGAACCTCAGTCAATTCGGGAGCTAGCGAAAATTGTAGTCTTGGACAGAGACGGAAGAACTGGATTTGAGGGAGTGGGCGTGCTCCGAGTGCCTGTGAAGAGAGTTGATATATCGTCAACGGAAGTGCGTGCGAGGATAGCGTGTGGTGATTCGGTCAAGGGTTGGGTCCCGAATGGAGTGGCTCTCATCATTGAGCGTGAAGGATTATACCGACCATGAGGTTGGATGAGCTAGAACTTGAAAGCTGGGGTGAGCGGATTGGCAGTAAGATCAAAACCCCGGCAGTGATTGCTCTTCAGGGGCGGTTGGGGGCAGGGAAGTCAGTCCTAGCGCGTGCTATCGGAAGAGGCGCGGGTGTAACTGCTCGTATGCCCTCACCGTCTTTCAATTTACTCTTGCGTTACAGTACGTCGTCACGTGGAGACGTTGTCCATGTCGATTTGTATCGTCTCCGATCTCCAGATGAATTATGGGAGCTTGGGTGGTCAGCGATCGGTCAGGGAAACGAGATTTTAATGGTTGAGTGGGCGGATCGTGCGGGTCCGTTTATGCCTCCAGACTACTGGATCATTGGGCTAAGCGCCCCACATGATGACCGCTCGCTTAGAGACATAGAAATCAGGCGAATCGGAAGTCCGCCGGAACTCCCGTCGTTCAGTGCGTCGAGTCTGAGTAAATGATTCTTGCTTTTGATACGTCGGGGTCGGTGGGGTCTGTCGCGATCGCGACAGAGGGGCACGTGCTGGCGCGTGCGGAAATGTCTGAACAGGCCGGGCATGCATCCGATTTGCTCCCGACCATCACCGCAGTTCTAGCTGAAGCAGAGGTAAGGCGAGAAAACTTGACCGATTTAGTAGTTGGAGAAGGCCCAGGCTCGTTTACGGGTGTCAGGGTTGCAGCAGCTACTGCAAAAGGACTCAGCAGAGGATTGAGCGTTCCACTCTGGGCCGTTTCGAGTCTGGCGGCCGCGGCGATGACGGCAGAGGCGGGTACGGTACGCTACGCCCTTTTCGATGCACGAGGGGAGCGCGTTTACGGTGCGTGTTACAGTGCAGATGGTAATAGGGTTCAAACCCTGATCTCCCCGCATGGCGGTCAATTAGGCGACGTTCTAAGTGGAGACGTCCCACATGGAGCGGTTTTCGTCGGCGAGGCCTCTCGGAGGCATCGAGAGATCATCGAGGACAGAGGGTTTTCGGTCGCTGACCCAGATCCAGAGGCATCTATGGCCGACGGCTTGTTACGTTATTGGAGAGCACAACCGACTGGCTTTAGGCCAGTCACAGATATAGGTAGCTGGGAGCCCAAATACATCCGTCCGTCGAGTGCGGAACGACTTTGGGGATGAGAAGAACGACCGATCTTCCCGGTGGGTTAGCGATCCGAAGTCTTAAGGCAGAAGATGTTGCCGAAGTCGTAGAGATAGAGAATAAGGCGTTTACTAAACCTTGGAGAGCCGAAACCTTCGATAGCATGATTGATCGGGAGGGCGTCGAGCTGATGGTGATGGTCGACGAAGTCGATAGCGTGATCGGTTATGCAGTTCTGTGGTGCATATTGGATCAGGGTGAGTTAGCCAACTTGGCACTGGTTCCCGCTCGCCGAGGTAGTGGGTTAGGCGCTCATCTCCTCCGTCACGTACTGGGCGTCTCTCGGGACCGTGATTTGAAAAAGCTCTTCTTAGAGGTGAGGTCTTCGAACACAAAGGCGATTGACTTGTATGCCAGGTTTGGGTTCAAAGACGCAGGAGTACGTCTAGGATATTATGAAAGTCCGCGTGAAGATGCGCGCGTGATGGTACTCGATATCAAATAGAATGGGCGACCAAACAAGAAATTCTAGAAATGGCACATAGCAATCGAAGAGTGCTTGTCACAGGAGGGGCAGGCTTCATTGCCAGTCACGTCTCTGAGGCCTATCTGGCGTGCGGAGACGAGGTATGGATTGTGGATGATCTCTCATCAGGGAAACGCGTCAACATTCCAGATGGTGCAACGTTTATTGAAATGGATGTTCGTGATCCGAAGATCCGTGCTCTCTTCGAAGAAGTCCGCTTCGACCTCGTGAATCATCACGCAGCACAAATCGACGTCCGATCGTCAGTTTCGGATCCCATCAACGACGCCAGCATAAATCTTCTCGGACTCCTCAACATTGCTGAGGCTGCGGTAGAGGTCGGCACGCAGAAGTTATTGTTTGTTAGTTCTGGTGGTGTTGTTTACGGTGAACCAGAGCAGATCCCGACGCCGGAGATTGCCGAAAAGAGACCGCTTTCTCCATATGGGGTCACAAAGCTTTGCGGGGAACTCTATTTGAGTTACTACCTCCACCTTCATGGAATGGAGTACGTGGCTTTACGGTACTCAAATGTGTTCGGGCCACGGCAAGACCCTCATGGCGAAGCTGGTGTTGTGGCCATCTTTTGCAAAAGGATTCTGAATGGGCAGGAGCTGAAAATTTTCGGTGACGGAGAGCAAACTCGCGACTACGTGTACGTGAAGGATGTAGTCGCGGCGAACATGCTGGCCTCGAACGCCGCTATGGGACAAGGAACAGGGCTGGACTCTAGAGCGTTTAATGTCGGCAGCGGTATTGGTACAAGCGTGCTGCAGCTTGTCGATACACTCGAGCGGGTAGCCAAAGCCACCTGTTTGCGGAGCCACTTTCCGGAACGTGAAGGAGAATTGAAACACAGCACTCTCGATTCAGGGCTGATCCAGTCCCGGGGGTGGAGTCCTGCGTATACTCTGGAAGAGGGTTTGCGTGAGACTTACGACCACATTGTGAAACAGAGAGCCAGGGCCACAGAATGACTTTTACAACACTGCTT
>MDTA01133768.1_pt1 | contig 11598 bp, 19 predicted proteins | sample 811151 | NCBI WGS metagenome assembly MDTA01 (sample SAMN05326648, study PRJNA326480) | marine metagenome | isolation source: seawater | place: Indian Ocean: South | collected 2010 | reverse complement strand
TTAAAAAAGATGAAACAAACAACAATGAATGAACAGCAAAAAACAACTGTTTTATTCAATATTCTTGGAGCATTATGTGAAATTGCTGAACGTGATGCGACTTTTTTCTTGCCGCAGAATGGTAACGAAATAGATTATCAGGAATCTATTAATTATTTAGCAAAAGAAATTGGCAAAACCGCCAGGAGACTAGAAAGCGAATGATTAAAGAGCAATACAAGACTTTCGCAAGATTGTTGACTATGCTCCGACAAAACAGCACCGACAGAAGCCGTATAGGTTTATTATCTGTCGAGTGCTTTTTATATGTCGCCCAGGAGTCACAAACCATAGCAGAACTAGCTAAGAAAACAGGAGCAAGCCCGGCAACAGTAAATAAAGCTATTTATCCTTTTGTTCCTAAATTAAACAAGGCAGGGGAGCTGGTGCAGCCACGCATACCATTATTGAAGCGTAAAAAGCAGGGCAACTTAAGATCTAAGCTTATAATGCTTTCAAAAACAGGTATAGAGGTATTACAACTCATCAGAAGTGAGAAGTAAACATAAAGTTATATAACAAAGGTTACAAGCTGCTTATTGAAAACCATTCTCAATGATGTGCCAATCGTCACATGTGTAAAGCAATTTTGCAAACCAGGTGCTATATCTAATGCTATAACTATTTACGATAATGAAACTACACCATGAACCTACCTTAATTTTATCTATTATTATTCCAGACTTTAGTTATGGAATACATTTAAGCGTCTATAGAACTCGCCAAAAACGTAATTTTGGGTTATCGTTCTTTGTATCGAAAGAAACACGACCAACACCAAAAGAATACTCATGGATTTACGTCAACTGGCGGCAGCTTTGGATATTTTAGGATCATTAGACCCTGGAGTATTACCACTGCATCACACACAAGTATTTTTATTTATTTCTAGTAAAGATTCTTGTACTTACAGAGAAATAGAACAAAGATTTAATTTGTCTAATGCTGCTGTAAGTCGTATATGCAATGCCCTTAGTTCAAGTGCAAGACATAGAGGCAACAGTTTAGGCTTAGTAGAAATTTTTATAGACCCAAAAGAAGGCAGAAGGTACAGAGTAAGACTTTCTAAAAAAGGTAAGTCAATGCAACAAAACCTAGCCAACATAAATTAACCACCCATTACCACGACCAAATCATGTCTATCAGAAAAAACCCTCACAAAAAGGGTTGGATTGCTGACTTTAAAATTAATGGCAGAAGAATCCAATTAAAAGCAGCTACTAAAGAGTTAGTTATACAAAAGCAGGCAGAAGCATACAAAAATGCAGACAGTTTGCAGCCGGCAAGACGTAGATCAGGAGATATGTTTACGTTATCCCAGGCATTTGACCTTAGTTACAACCTTAGATGGAAGCACAAGGCATGTGGATACAACGCTGAAAACTATGGCATGCAAGTATTAAAGTTTTTTGGTGGTCATCATCCTGTTGCATGGATACAAGCAAAAGATATACATAGCATGCGAGAGCATTTTCTTAATTTAGGAAATAAACCTGGAACAGTTAATTGGAAGGCAAGTACATTGCGTTGCATGATAGTAGATAGCCATGAAATGGGATATATAAAAGAATTGCCTAATTTTCCAAAAAGATTGCCTATGAACAATACAAAAGAAAGAGTATTTAGCAGGGAAGAAGAACAATTATTTGTAAATTATTTTTATTCAATACATAAACCAAAATTAGCTCATAAATTTGTATTTTTGATAGAGCAAGGCTGTAGATATTCAGAAGCAGAACGCATGATGGGCAGAGAAGTAGATATTTATAAGAAAAGAGTGTTATATCCTAAAACAAAAAATGCAGCCGCTAGGACAGTGCCATTAACAAATGCTGCATTAAATGCTATTGCTCCTTACATGCCAACCATAAGTACGGCAAAAGTATGGGGAATGAAATACAAAGAATGGCAGCATCAATTTGACATGGCTAAAAATGCAGTTGGATTAGCTAACGATAAATTGTTAACAACACATTGCACCAGGCATACATGTGCCACAAGATTAACAGCTCAAGGAGTAAGTTTAATCCAGGTAATGCAATGGGGTGGTTGGAAATCATTGCAGGCGGTACAAAGATATGCTCATGTTGACATAACACAATTAACAACTGTTGCTGAAAAGATGAATAATACTCAGTGTGGACTAATGTTAGGTGAGAATAAGTTGCACATAACTGATGCAACCGACATGCAACTTTAAGCAAATGCCTAGTCTAGGAGTGAATCTTGATCACATTGCAAAAGTGATCTATTCTTGATTACAAGGCCGTAGAGCAAATAAAAACAAGTCACTAACAGTAATCTTTACTTGCATTACAGAACCGTATAGCTCACAATATGGAGGACACACATAAGTTGCAAATTGCAAAAAATGTGCAACCAGTTAAAAGCCCTAAAAACTGAACAAGTTGCAAGACAAAACAAGGCAAAAGAAAGATCAAAACAATCTCATAAAGCATCACAACGCAAGCTAAAAGAGCATGGCAAAGAGTCAGCTTTACTTTATGGGCAAAAATTGTATGCTGTTTGTTTAGACGCTTTAGCAGAAGAATTAGATAAAACTTTTGAAGATTATGTATTAAATCCTGACAAGGCAAGAGTAAACGGAGCTGCTATACCATTCTTTGATAACTTTGCTGGCACGCACCATATTGCAGCAGTTGCTTTAGTAGCAACCATAGACCAGCTAAGTAGAAAAGCCAGAATAGCCACATTTTGTCAAAATTTAGGTAAAGCAATAGAAGACGAACAAAGATTAGTTAGGTTAAATAAAAAAAGTTCAACAGAATTTAGACATTTAATAAGACAAGGGCATAGCAGAAGACGTATAGCGACAAAAGATATGATGCGAAAACTAAACTGCCCAATCCCTTTATGGAATGATATGACTCGGCTAGATGTAGGCCGTTTTTTATTGGATCATATAGTGCCTGCTACAGGTATTGTAAGCGTTATAAAAAGACGTATTGGTAAAACTACACCCAGGTTTGTTGTACCTACGCAAGAGGCAGAACAGCTAATTAAAGACTGCCCCGCTAGTGCTTATCGTGGGGTGCATACTGCTATGGTTTGCCCTCCTAATCCCTGGAATGGTTTATATGGTGGCGGCATGATAAACAACCAGGAGTGTTTAATAAGAGTGCCAATACAAGACCATGAAGAAAAGCATACAACTGCAATAAGTCATTATAAAACTGCAAATTTATTAAAAGTTTTAACCGCAGTTAATTACCTCCAGGAGACACCATTACGAGTTGATGGAGAAATGGTAGAGCTGCAACGTATCGCATGGGAAAATGGCATAGATGGCTTGTTTCCATGTGCTAGAGCACCAATGGAATTACCTGAAAGATTAGGAGATAAACCTACAGCAGAAGATTTAAAGACAAGAAATAGATATGCTGCAATGGCACATAGAGACAGAGAGCAAAATAGACCAAGAAGAGTAAGAATAGAAAGAAGTTTGCAAATGGCAGAAGAATTAAAAGGTAGAACTATTTGGCAGAGTTACCATGCAGATCATCGAGGTAGGTTATATACAGGCAATAAATATGTAACAACACAAGGCCCAGATGCAGAGAAAGCATTATTGAATTTTAATTCAAAAACACCTGTAGATAATACAGCTATAGATTGGCTTTTGAAGGCAGCAGCAGGGCATTATGGCTTGTCTAAAAAGACATGGGAAGAAAGATTGTTGTGGGGAAATCGTAACATTGAAAAAATAAAAGCAACAGCAGCAGATCCCCTTAAAAACCTAGACCTGTGGCGGGATGCGGACGATCCCTGGCAATTCTTACAACTTTGCAGGGGTGTAGCAGACGCAATAAAACATAGGAAATCTGATGTACCAGTAAGGTTTGATCAAACTACCTCTGGATGTGGAATACTCTCCGCACTTGTAAGGGATAAACATGTAGGCAGATTATGTAATTTATATGGTGATAAACCTTTTGATTTATATACACAAGTAGCAGAACAAGTTACTTATAGGCTTACCCAGGACTTGCAATTTGGTGACGAGAAAGAAAAAGCATTAGCTGAATTATGGCTTGGTAGAGGTATAGACAGGAAACTAACTAAAGGCCCAATACTAGCTAGTCCTTATGGTGGTTCATTTATGAGTTTGTGTGACTCATTAGTAGAGGCATTAGACGAACATTTAAATTATGTTCCTTTAGAAGAGTTTGCATTAAGAGTTGCAATGCCATCAAAATATTTAGCAAAACATATATGGGCAGAATTAAAAAAAGAAATTAGTAGTTGTATTGCAGTAAAAAAATGGTTAATGAAAGTATGCAGAATGTCACTTTCACAAGGTAGGCCATTAGTATGGACAACACCTTCTGGCTGGCCTATGAAAGTTGCAGATAGAGAACCAACAACAAGAACAGTAAGGACATTTTTATTTGGAAAAAGATTAAATGTTAATCTCCAGGATCAGCCAAAAAATGCACCGCTATCAGCAACACAAGCCAATAAAAGTATTGGAGCTAACTTTGCTCACTCATTAGATAGTGCATATCTAGTATCGCTACTTAACACTTGTGAAGATCAAAGTGTACCTGTATTAGTAAATCATGATTGTTTTGCTACTTATGCTTTATGTGCTAATGATCTGCATGAAACACTACATACTACAATGCACAACATGTATCAAAAGGATTTACTAAAGCAGTGCTGGATTGAAATGTGCTGCCATAGTGGTATTAATTTTCCTGAACCTCCACATGTAAATACATTAGATGCAAACACTATAGGTAGCAATCCATATCTATTTTCTTGAAATCAAAATATAGCGTTTTATTAACATTTACATAATCTTAGAACTCTACATATAGTATGTAAAGCGATAACGTCTTATTTTATGAATACATTATTACAGACACCACTACTAGAAGTGCAATGGTGCAAGCTCTTGGGCGAACCAGAGACAAATAGATTTGAACCTAACAAGCCTCCTGTATGGAGTGTCGAAGCTATTTTGGATACAAAAAACCAGCAACATGCTGAATGGTTATTAAAACAAGAAGATGAATTTTCTAAACAGCATGGAATAAACGCAAAAATATCAGCTAATTCTTTACCAAAAAAAGAAGATGGCATGCTTACACTTTGGACTTTTAAATTAAAAAGATTTACTAGGAAGCGTGATGGTGGATTTACCTCTGGCCCATTAGTTGTAGATAGCCATAACAATTTATGGAATCATGATTTTCTTATAGGCAATGGATCAAAAATGATTATTGCTTATGAAATATATCCCTGGAAAGGCCCTACAGGAGTAGGTCTTGCATATCAACCAAGACAAGCACAGGTTGTTTCTCACATTGCCTACGAAAGATCAGCCGATCCTGTATTTGAAAAAGTACAAGGTGGTTATGTAAACGAAGAAGCAGAGCAAAATACTCCTGTGTTTAATGAAGCAGGCTGAATTTTATCTGCACATAAGACCAAGATCAAAAGCTAGGCCCAGGTCGTTTATGGGTCAGGTCAGACCATATATGGACAAAGCATATATGCAATGGAAAAAAGATCTATGGTCTATGGCTTCTGAATATTGGACAGATGAACCTCTAAGTCATTGCCAAAGCTTTGAAGTAATTTTTTACACTGCGGCAAGAGGAGACATTGATAATTTACTTGGTGGATTATTTGATGCTCTAACTAGCACTAAAGACGAAAAAAGATTATTTGTTGATGACAACGTAAAAGTTATTGGAGAAGTTCATTGTTACTGGAAACACGAACCAAAGGCAAACAAAGCAAATGTTTGGTTTCGTATTACTTATGACAAAACAAAATGAATTGCCCTCACTGTGATTTTACAAGGACGGAAATTTACCGTACCGATACTAGGACAGAAGGTTCAACCCCTTATGTCATTAGAAGAAGGATCTGTGATAACTGCAAAACAAAATTTACCACTTACGAATGTGCAGATGTAAAAACCCTGGCACAAAAAATAACAAAAACAGCAGCACTTATGAAAGCTTTATCTGAAATGAAACATGCAGTGGGGGTAGATGAGTGAATCTAAATTTATTCGTCATGAGCCTTGCGAGTGTGGGAGTAGTGATGGCAGGGCGGTTTATACAGACCACAAATTCTGCTTTGCATGCAACACGTTGTTCAAAGAAAAAACAGAAACCACCCGACAGACGTATATTCCTCCAGTAGCAGTGCCAGTATTTAAAACCTGGGATAACGATACTTACCGAGGTATTCCTAAAAAAGTACTGGAACAGTACGGAATTTTAAAAACAGAAACAGGAGTTGTCTTCCAATACAGAGACAAATCAGGAAAACCAATAGCCCAAAAGATAAGGGTTTTATCGAATGAATAAAAATGACAGAATCAGTTGGACAGGAAAACCGAAAGAAGTCGCAGGGTTTGGTTCACATCTCGCAAATCCTAAGCACCATGATGGAATCGCTATATGCGAAGGAGAGTTTGACGCACCATCAATCACCTACTCAACAAACGGAAAAGTGATTGGAATATCAGTACCTAATGGAGCACAGTCAGCAGCAAATTTTGTAAAAAAACATTTGGATTATTTTAATCCTTTTAAAACTATTTACATTGCTACTGACATGGATGAACCAGGAGAAGAAGCTGCAAATTCTATTGTCGAATTATTTCAACCTGGGCAAGTAAGAAGAGTTGTATTTCCACTAAAGGACGCAAATGAAACACTTGTAGAACTAGGCAGCATGGCTGTTAAAGAGGCCATCTTTGCTGCTAAAGAGTTAAGACCTGATGGAATTAAATCTGCTAGTGCATACGCAGGCATCACAATAAAGCCACCTAACAGAACTGCTACTGACTGCGGGTTTGCTACATGGAATCGCATGACACCTTTTTACGACAATCAATTAGTCGTATTAATTGCAGGGTCAGGAATTGGTAAGACTACATTTGCCAGGGCTTTAGCTCTGCATGACATGGAAAAAGGTATTAAGTGCGGTTGGATTGGTCTGGAGGAAACAGCAGAGGAAGCAATTTTTAGGTTTGTTGGCATGGCTGCTGGTATGCAACTACATGCAAGGCAAAACTATGCTGGTTTTACTGATGACCAGTTAAAGAATATTGCAGATGCAGACAGCTTTGTAACTAAAGGTGGCATGTTGGAGCTGTTTGATCATTTTGGTTCATTAGATGAAAACATAATTCTTCAAAGAATGAATTACATGGTCAGGTCATTAGGTTGTAAACATATTTACCTGGATCATCTAACAATTATTGGTTCTGGTTTAGCTATGGATACCAGGCATTTAGATTCTTTAATTACAAAAATTCGAAGTTTTATTGCTGCTACAAAATGCACTGTATTTGCTATCTCCCATTTAAATAGATCATCTTCCCAGGTGAAGAATATGGAAGATGGCGGCATACCTGAATTACATGACATAAGGGGATCGCACTCTGTAGTCCAACTTGCTGACACTATATGGGCATTGGGTAGGTCGAGAGGTACAAATCTTACTCATAGTTACTGTCTAAAAAATCGAATGTTAGGCAGATGCGGCTATGCAGGGTCGTTCGAGTTTCACGAAGAAAATCAATTTTTAGATCAAAAATGGATAGAACCATCATGAAAAATAAAGCTTATATAGACGTTGAATTATTTACTTACCGTCATGCTTGTGCCAACGAATATGAGTACGAGTTATATGACGGCATTTGGTCTTATTACTGTCAAATTAATGATGCAAAATTCGGAGTCGATGCTGAAATACAAAGGCTCGACAAACTATTACCTGACTACGAAATGGTCATGGCCCTGGGTTCAAGCACGAACTTCCGCTATTCTATCGAACCCTCCTACAAATCAAACCGTAGGAAATATAGAAGACCCGCTGGGTATGCAAAGTTACGAGAATGGATTTCTGAAACGTGGCCCATCGTCACCTTTCAAAACTTAGAAGCAGATGACGCAATAGGAGTATCTGTAAGAAAGAACGATGTCATTGTTAGTGGCGACAAAGATCTTAAAACTATTCCAGGACTTCATTTAATAGATGACAATATTGTAAGAGTGACAGAAAGAGAAGCAGATATGCACTTTTATAAACAGATCTTAGTTGGAGATAGAGCTGATAATTTTTTTGGTTGCCCTGGTATTGGTGATCAAAATAAATTATTTAAATCAGAAGAATGGTTAAATGCAAAAAGTACTTTTGATCTTTGGAAGATAGTTAAAAGAGAATATGACAAAGCAGAAAAGAAAGATCCAGGTAATGTACCTGATCCTTGGGCTACTGGTAGATTGGCAAGAATATTAAGACAGCATGAATACTTTAGTGGAGACATAGTTTATTGGCAGCCTCCTACGTTTGATATGGTTTGGGATGCTTTTGCATGACATTTAAAGAAGAGCAACGCAAAGCAGCATTAAGACGTATCGCTGAATTAAAACTTTTAATAAAGTACTGGTCTAAAAAATTAGATAAGTAATTTATCTTCAATAATTGCTACAAGCTGGTCATCAATTTTGTTTGTACTTTGCTTGGCTAGTGCTTTAAGAATATCAAGCACTAATTTTTTTATCGCTTTTGATTTTATAAAAGCAAAAAGAATTGGTCGTAGGATTGCAAGCATAATTTGTATTACATATATTATAAGTATAGTTACACATGTGCAATACAACTATGGAAGAGCAAGAAGAAAAAGATGGCATGAATTGGGTTTCAACAGGAATCCAATTTATTGTTTTAATTTGGTCTTTAGCAGTTATTAGTTTTTCATATTACGGTAACTCAACAAGGCAGATTGATACAACATTCGCTGCTGGAATTTTAAGTACGGTTTTAGGAAATTTTGGCTTAAATATTAAAAAAAATGGTGACAAAAAGAAAAACAATAATGCTGTTAAAATAGTAGATAATAAAGATACAAAGGTAGGTATTCAATGAAAAAATTAGTTTCTTTATTTGTTTTTTTATCAAGTCCAGTATTTGCTAACCCTACAATACCAACTTGGACTACAGGTACTAGCAACAGATCAGAAAATACCACACAAACTATTACAAGGACGATTGTGACAGAGAAATATGGTGCAGCAGTAAATACATGGGAAGGGTCAAATATAACCGTTACGTCAGCTACTAGCGGGGGAATAGAAGCATCTGACGCTATATTTACACCAACAGACAATACCGCAGATTGGACTTTCACTTCTACCACAAGAGCAGCAAGTCAAATGATAGAAAAAATTACTCAAGATGATTCGATCACAACCACTAGCGTTATTACTTCTCTCAGCGTGTTTAGTCAGTAGTACTGCAAAAGCAGAAGGGGAAACAGATGTTATAGCTGCTCCTAATGCTGTAGGAAATTCATCAATAATTAATCAAAATATGAATATAAATAATGGTATGACAGGCAAGCAGCAGTTTGGAAACTTAGTTTGCAGTCAACCTACTATGGCTGTAACTCCTTTTTATACAGGAAATGATGCTCAAGGCGAAGAAACATATAGTATTAATGAAGGGTGGGGTGTACAAATGTCTTTTATGATCCCATTGGGAGATAATAATACTTGTAACGAGCTATCCAAAGTAAAGCTAGAGTTAGCCAAAGAAGAATTATCAAAGCAAGTGCATGATAAGCAATTAGTGAGAGTTTTAAAGTGTTCACAACTCCACGCTGCTGGCTATATGATTAATCCTAAATCGAAATTTGCTTATATCTGCAATGACGTAATAAACATTAGGACTTATGTTCAGAGGAATCCTGATCTTTTTTCTGAAAATTAGCCACTTCTTTTTTAAGTACTTTTTTAAATATTTTGGTAAATATTTTCTTTAATTGTGTAACTACAGATTGAAGAACTATTGATCCAGCAACTGCCGCTGTTGCACTGACGCTTGATGCTATTACACTTGACGCAATTACCTCTGGAGAAGGTATTGGCATTTCACCAAAAAAAGGTAAATTAAATGTAGCTACATCATCTACACTTGTGTAAAGTTCTTTGGTTTTTGGCAAGTTGTTCGGTACTTGCTGTGATGTTCCTGGTTGTACTTCCTCCGTTGAAGATGATGCTTCTTCTTCAGCAGAAGATTCCTGATCTTCCCCAAGCCCCGAACGTACCTGTTCCAGAGAAGGTAGAAGGATTGGATCTAAATATGGAATCTCCGCTATAGGGGGATAAAAAATTGTTGTGGGTGGAGTAAGAATATAATCTGTATCAGGTAAATTTGGTAAAAATATTTCGTCCATTAAGGTTTATAGACTTCTACAATTGAATAGCACTTTGGGCATGAAAGTGTAGAAATCATACTGTATTCATCAGATTTTATAGGATAGTCTTCACCATCCATTGCCTGATCAGAACTCCAAATCAACTCTGATTTACAATGCCAACAATTCATGTTGAGTATTACATTACTGTAATTATACAAATAAAAAAAATTTAGTCTAATCTTTGTTAGATTTTACTTCTTCTTTTTAAGACCAGGGAACACCAGTAGATGTTGTAGGTGTCTTAGACTCTGTTATCTGTGCAGCAATACCATTTTCTATTGCAGTAACTTCATCAGCACCTAGAGCAGCCTTAGCCCAAGCTATAGCATTGTCTTTAGTGATAGAAGCATAAGCAGTGAATGATTTACTGTCAGCTTCAGCAAGTCCTACAGAACCATAAGAAGAACCAGTATGATCTCCATCTGCATCACTAGCAGTCCAGTGAACAGCAGTTACGACATCAGATAAACTTCCTACAGTTTTTGTTGCATCTAAAGAAACAACATTCCAAGTTACAGCCATGATAATAATTAATAAGGGTTTATAAAGTTAAGCAGTTTGCTCAACAGGTTCTACAAGTTCCTTAAGACTTTTAATAGCACCCTGATCTTCTATAAGAGGTTGCTGTAAAGTTCTTAGTTGTTCTTGTAATTTTGCTATCTGCTGCTCAATCTGTTGTGCTTGAGCAACATTTTGATTGAAGCGTTCTTGCACTTCGTTTAGTTTTTCTTCTGGTGTGGGCATAATAAATTAATTTATCCTGATTATACTAAGCAGCTTCAAGAGCTTCAACCTTACCTATAAGTTCCTGTACAGCAGCTACAAGTAAAGGTACAAGTTTTGATTGATCTATTTTTTGATAAATTGGATCACCTTTTTTTACGCCTTCTAGTTCATTATCTTCTGTAGCTACCTCATCTTTTGTTCCTGTAATTGCCTCTGGTACTGCTGTAACTTCATGTGCTAAAAATCCATCTACTGTTTTATCTTTATTAACTTTAAAATTAAATCTTGAAGGTTTAAGAGTTTTTAATCTTGTTATACCATCAGATATAGCAGTAACATTCTCTTTTAATCTGTAATCAGAAGATGTGTTATAAGAAGTGGAAGAAGTTGTGACATCAATAGAACCTACATTACCTGTGCCTTGACAAGCAAATCGAACAACCTCACCATCACTACCCTGTCTTCCAAATTCACTTTGGCTATTTTGTGAAGATGCAAGTATTCGTCCAGCTCCTAACAAATTAATTCCAGTTACATTATTAGCTCCTAACTGCAATGTATCAGTTCTTCCAATATGAATA
>MDTA01102529.1_pt1 | contig 11598 bp, 10 predicted proteins | sample 811151 | NCBI WGS metagenome assembly MDTA01 (sample SAMN05326648, study PRJNA326480) | marine metagenome | isolation source: seawater | place: Indian Ocean: South | collected 2010 | reverse complement strand
GCCTACTGCCTTCAAAGTTCCTTTAATTATTATGTAAGCATCCTCTGAAAAATTAATTATCGTTCCAGGGAGAATTACGACATTGCCATTAAAAATTAAAGGCTCGGTTACATCATGAACGCCTTTCTTAAAAACTATTTCATCGTCCTCTATCGTAATAAAATCATTTGCTACGTTAGAGGTACCATCTAAGGGATTGTGAACATCTTTCTGTAGCGATACGTCATTTATAGATACTTTTTGAATGTTATTTATTTCAGTTATAAGTTTAATCGCAGCATCTCTTTTTCCTGTAAATTGAGTATTTATTACCAGTGGTTCTAAAGATTTCTTATAAGAAACTAGTTCTAGATTATTAAAAAAAATAGACTCGCCATTAGATTCAATGCCGAGGATTTTTACTGGCAATGGAAGAAGGTTATTTATTTCTATGCTTCCATCTATGAAATGGTTGAAATGTACATAAAAAGGTAATTCCTCAAGTTGTTTTTGACTTGGATAATTAATATCAAGGGTTTGATTTGTTTCGATAGATTCAAAAAAATAATTTTGGTCTTTTAAGATTTCAAAATTTTTATTTATTTCGTCCGTTCTTATTCGTTGATCTATTGGAAAGTACGATTGTAACTCTTTATAAGTTTCTTCAATATTATTTTTTTGAGAAAATATCTTAGAAAACTCTTTTTGGTAATCTTCTTGATTCACATTGTTAAGAAAGTCTGTATAAAAACCATCAAGATGTGAAATAAAGCTAAATGGTGTGAGCGCAGGAGTAAAAGGTCCTTGATCAGTTGTAATGGTCTCTAACTTAAGCGTATAAGGGTTAAAATAAAATCTTGAATTTGCAAAATTTAATGCATGTTGATTGTTCCATAAACCTCCGAGAATTAAAGCTGATAAAGTTGATTCCTTATCAATTTTATCAACTATATTTCGGCTTGAATTTAAAGTGCTTACGTAAGAATATTGATCTCTATAAAGCTCATCAATTAGGTACTTGTTTGACTGATATACGCTCGAATAGATGGTTGGATCAGAAAGCCTAAAGTATTCATAAGGATTATTAGTTGTTTTTTGATATTGCCATAATTTGTCATTACCAAATCTAAATATCAATGATTCCTTAAGTCCTTGTTTTTCAAGAAATTCTTTGGAGGAATGTTCCTCAACATTCATTATTCCCCAACTAAGTCCATTAACTTTTATTCTAAGTAGATGATGAGGTATGTAAATATTGCCAGCTGCTTGGGAAAGCTTTTGATAAGCTTGCTCATGAGGATATTGTCGAGATCCAGGACTATGAATCGAAAATCTTTTCATACCTAAAATTGCATTATCGCCCTTCAAAGAAATTCTCAAACTCATCCTTACTGATGATCGCCAATGATCAGGAAGATCTCCTTTCAATCTAATATCTGCTTTGTATTCTTTACCCCTGAAATTTATTTTTCCTTTAACAGTTCTTGGATCAATTAAAATTCCACTCTTAATTGCATTTTGTCGATCCTCTAAAATTTTTTCTAAATTCTTAAAGTTAATATTAATTTCAAGATTCTCAGGATTAGATCTGTCTTCACTAGAAAATATTTTCAGAAACACAATGTCAGGTATCTTTGGGATCACCTCCAATAAAAACTTCTTGGATGCACCCAATATTATTTGTAAATTAGTGTCGCCAAGGGAAATATAGCTGTTAATACCTAATAAACGTTTAATGCTTGAATATCCAAGATCATATGCATTCACAGATTCTATTGAATCAAATATGAATGTATTTAAATTATTTTTCTTAAATGACAAAGAAAATACTAAGATTAGAAGTATTAAAGAAATAACAACTAGGTTGGTTTTTTTATAAGTTTTGGCCAGCATAGCCAACTACCAATTAGTTTTTGCTTCAAAAAAAGTTATGTTCAAATAAGGAGATTCTGATTTTAATCTATCTATAAAATCGTCTATATTAAAATCGTTATTTGGTTCAATAATTATTGATGCTGATTTAGAGTCATTAGAGTAATCATATCTAACTAATTTAAAGGTAATAAGGTTAGATTCAATTTCAGTCAAAATGTCTCTTAATGATGTAGATTCGTTTTTCCAATTAATTATTAAATTGTATTCAAGTACCTTTGATAGTCTTTTATTTGATAAGAAGAAATTTATGAAAACCAATATAAGCAAAACAATTATAGTTGTTATTAGTACTTGTCCAGCTCCAAGGCCCAAGCCTATTGCAATCGCTAAAAATAAATAGACTAATTCTTCAGGTTCTTTAATAGGAGTTCTAAATCTTACAATAGATAATGCTCCTACTAAGCCTAATGAAAGTGCAAGTGATGACTTTACGACCATAATCACTAGAAATACTACTCCTGATAATATAGGTAATACAGATCCAATATTTGTTTTTCCAACAAGTGTAAAAGACCGCTTTATGTAGAAAGACCTTACTATAAAGCTCAAGGCCATACATATTATAAAATTAATAGTTGTTTGGAATATTGTGATCTGATTGTTTGTTTGAGAATAGATTTCAAACAGTTCCTGAATGTTATTCAATTTATCACTCCAATTAAATTTTGATCAATTATATCACTATTCAATATCATCTTTATTTAATGCATGTGGAGCAAAAAGATTTTTATTTACTCTTTTACCGATAATATCATTATAAAATTTTGGTGAAAGACCATACCCAGGTCGAATACTTTTAACTATATCATTGGTTAATTTCTCACCTTTTTTGATATCTTTAATAATATACAGTGAACGTCTAAATTTTATATTACCCTTTTCACCGTTTGTTAAGTCATAGTTAACTTTTCCTATGGAGCGCCAAGCGATTTCTGAGTTTTTTACAAGTAAGCTTAGCTCTTTTGGTTCAAGAGAAAATGAATCATCTGGCCCTCCCCTTGATCTATTAAGAGTAAAATGTTTTTCGATTATTGTAGCTCCGAAACCAATACTTGTAATTGCGGTTGTATTATCAAGAGTGTGATCAGACAAACCTACCTCACAATCAAATCGATTACTAATATCATTTAATGTTGATAAGTTATATTCGTCTGGAGAAGCTGGATATGAACTAACACAATGTAATAAAGCAAGGTCTTTACATCCATTTTGTCTTGCGCAATTTACCGCAGCGCTTATCTCATCCAAATTTGCCATGCCTGTAGAAATTACTAACGGTTTCCCTGTTGATGCAGCGCTTGCAATTAACTGATGATCAATTGCCTCAAACGAAGCAATTTTATAAGCTGGGCAATCAAGCCTTTCTAATAGTTCAATTGCTGTTTCGTCAAAAGGCGAGCTAAATAATACTATTCCTATTTTATTAGCATAATCAAATAAACCCTCATGCCAATCCCATGGTGTATGAGCTTCTTCATATAAATCATAAAGTGTTCTTCCATCCCAAATACCACCTGAAATCTTAAACTCTTCATTAGATGAATTAAATGTAATTGTATCTGGTGTATAAGTTTGAAGTTTAACTGCGGAAGCACCACTAATTTTAGCTTCGTCTATAAGCTTTACAGCATCTTCATAAGATCCATTATGATTTGCAGACATTTCAGCAATGATGAATGGTTTATCAGATTTTGATATAGGTATGCCTTTAATTTTCATTACTATTCTTTTGTTAGTTTTTTAAAGGTTAGATCTGTTAGGTTCGCTTTTTCAAAATCGCTCTCTTTTAGGGATGAGATATATTTAAAAACTTCATCTACGGCATCCCTATATAAAAGTAGTTCGGGTTCATCATGTGCGTAGGATGGTCTAAATTGCTTAAAACCTAGCACGCCGTGCTGCAACATCTCAAGTGTAAAAATGCTTTGCATTGCATGCTGATAATCATGATCGAAGGTGAATCCAGCAATTGCAGGAAGTCCTGTTGCAGATAATGGAATGTTATGCTTTTTGGCGGATGAACTCCATATGTCTTTTACTGATTGACCAATTTTAGCAATATGTTTGTCAACATCATTATTAATATATTTTTTTATAGTAGCTATCGCGGCGACAAGACCGGTCCTTTCGGTCCAATTCGTACTTGAGATGAATGTTGACTGTGCTGCCTCCATAACCTTTGAGGTGCCTAATATTGCAGACATTGGGTAACCGTTTGCTAGAGACTTTGCAAAAATTGCCATGTCAGGTTTGATATTATTTTGTCTATGAAAGCCACCGGGACATGATCTAAACCCACTCGTTATTTCATCAAAAATTAGCACGGCTCCGATTTCATCAGCTAAGTTTCTTAATTCTTCTAAAAACTCTAATGATGCCATCTCTGTTCTTGCTGGCTCAAGAATTATTGCAGCTATGTTATTTTCGTTACCAATTATTTTTTCCTTGATGGAATTAATATCATTAAAATTAAAAGCCAATGCAGTTCCTTGAAGAGCTCTTGGAATACCATTAGGCTCTAAGCCTGGCATTAATTGACCATCAAGCTCACTTTTATTAGAAAGATTTGCAGATAAATACCAGTCTGACCATCCATGATATCCACTAAAAAGAATAATTTCTTTTTTTGAGAAGGCTCTAGCGATTCTAATTGCAATTGACACAGCCTCACCGCCGCTTTTTGAGTATCTAACCATATCGAACCATGGATGTAACTCCAAAAGCAAATTTGCTAGCTCAACTTCTTCAGGACAATTTAAGGTTGAGCCGACGCCTTTTTTAATCCCTTCAATTACTGCATTATCAACATCATCATCTGCATACCCAAGAATACAGGCACCTACTGACATAAGTGACATGTCTAGGTATTTTTTATCATCAAGATCCCAAACATATGCACCTTTGGCTCGGGAAAAATAAGATGGCCATTTTTCAGGAGCAAAAAGTTCGGGCCTTTTAGAAAAAAGTTGGGTACCGCCAGGAATTAATCCTTTAGCAACTTTATACAACTCTTGACCTTTTCCATTAAGATTATGATATTTGTTAATTTTCATGCTTATCGGAATTGCTCTTTATTTCATTATTTATGGATTTGATAAGGCCCTCATTTCTAATTATGCCACTGTTGATTTTCAAAAGCATTGGATCATTTTCAATCGTACTTAGTATATCTTTATAGTTAAAAAAGGGAGTAATATGGTTTAGTCTTTTAAAGATCTCTTTCAAGAACTCAAAATCTTTTTCTTCATCTAGGGTCCAACGCATGTGACCAAGCCCTTTGAATAACTCAAGTTTTCCAATTTTAAAAAGATCTTTGTTATTTTCAATATATGGACCCACATGTTCTCTTTCATAATTTAACTTTGCGTTATGGTGAGCTTTTTTTAATGTTGACCAGTTAAAAATACAACAATCAAGTCCATCAGGATATTGACCATATAAATAACTATAATCAAAGCCTCCATCAAGATGATATTGAACCAACTTATCAATAATTGCTGGATCAATGACGGGACAATCAGCAGTTATTCGAACAACATGGGAGCATGGATATTGTATTGAGGCAAAATAGTATCTAGATAGGACATCCTCAAGGCTACCACGAAAGCAAGAAATATTATTTTCAAAGCAGAATTTTGAAATTACATCATCATCTTTGCTTGAGGATGTTGCAATAACTGTCTTATGCACGAGCTTAGATGCATCAACCCTTTTATATACGTGGCTAATAACTGGCTCATTCTCAATATTAAGCATTACTTTGCCTGGGAGTCTGCTCGAGCCCATCCTTGCCTGAATAATAGCGACTATTTCTCTGTTAGTTGCCATTTCCTAGGGTCATATAATTCATGTGATATAGATTTTATCTCAGGAAATTTGATTTCATTATTGTTAATTTTGTTAACACATTTAATTACATCAGTGAGATGCGCTATGTTATCTACTCCAAACACTATGCTTGAGATTTCTTTTCTACTGAGAGCAAATAATAAACATGCCTCTAATGAGGTTAACTCATGAGAACTTATAAATTCATACCATGTATTAAGCTCTTTAGAGAATTTGTTAAAATAAGTTGGTATCTGATCTTCTGAATGCAATAAAAGTCCTTGCAGAAAAATAGATCTTGCTTGAAGGCTAACATTATTTTCATTTAACTTTTTAAAAATATCTTTTGACAAAAACCTGTTATCAAAAAAGTTAACTGGTGCTTGAATAATTTTAATATCAATTAGATCAATGGCCCTAAAAAACTCATCAGGTGTATAAACTGACAAACCAAAATTTTTAATCATGTTGAGATTTATAAGCTCCTTTATACCATCAAGAATGACCTGCTGGTGTTGTGAAAAAAGATCATTTGAATTATGTAAAAATAAATTTTCTATTTTTTCAATTTTCATTCTTTTCAATGAGGACTCTATTAGCTTCACCAGGGATTGTGTAGATATTGAGTAATCATTGAAGTCATTTAAAGAGAATTTTGTACTTATCTTAAGATCTGCAATATCACATTCACCCAATATTGACTCTGAATCGCCATAAGCAAGAGCAGTATCAATATTTTTTATATCATTTTTTTTACATAAATTAATTATGTTTTTTGCCTCTGAAGCTTGAATATTATTAGATTCAGAATTTAAGCCATATTGCTGGCCAAACTGAGCTGTTCCAATCGAAAGTTTATTAAGCACATTCATCTAATATTTCTATTATATTTACTAATAAATCTTTGGGATATATTAAACTATGATACTTTTAAGATAAAAAAAGAAGATATAAGAATATTTGATTATAATTTCTTAAATTCAGGATAAATACTTTTGCATTCTTATGAAATAAATAAAGCCTCCAAAGAGAGGCTTGAAGCCTTTGATAAAAGTTCGCAAAGGCATCTTGATGATCTTTTTCTCTTGATTACTTCTAGGGGAGGAAATATTAGTAACGTCAAGAAGCCGTCTTATGAGGATCATCTTGATTTTTGTTTAAATAATCCATACAGGTATTGGCTTCTGTACTACCAATCAGATAAGTTTATGGGTGCTATATATATTACTAATGAGAATGTTATTGGAATCAACTTTTTTAATTATCAAAGTGATTGTGCTAAAAAAGCATTAATGTTTATTATTGAGCATTTTGAGCCTGCTCCGGAAATAAAGTCAGTTGTACCAGACAGCTTCTACTGCAACATAGCTCCTAAAAATAAAGACCTTATAAAATTGGTAAAAAGCTTGAATGCAAAATTGACGCAATCCTCATATAAGTTTTGCAAACGTAAATAACTTACTAGTTTTTATAGGCCTCTTCAAAACTTAAAGTGCCTTTCTTGTGGTAATCATCTTTGTAGAAATTTGGATTAAAGCATGCCACCAAAATACGATCTTGAGGCTTGCCATCTACTAGATAATGGTCCTTAAGTATCCCTTCAATTATCCAATTTGCTCTCAAGTATGCTTTAACGCTTCCAACATTATCTCTATACATGCCGCCATACAATTTTTTTAAGCCATGAGTTTCGAAAGCAATTTCATTGCCTAGTTTTATTGCCTCAATTGCCAATCCTTTACCTAGATAATTTTTATCGCCAATGAAAGTGATCATATCTGAGCTTTGGTTAGTCCAATTAATAATGCCTAGCTTGATAACGCCTATTAATTTATTATTTTCAGAGAAAAAAATACCATAATGATAGATGGTTTTATTTTCTTTGCCTCTTAAAAATTCGTCTATTAGATTTTCTTTTGTGAATATTCTGTGGGATCCTGAATAAAAGACCGCATGTTCCTCCTTATGCCAGGATACATATTCATCATTAAAGTTGTCTAAATCCAACTCTTTTAAATAAATTTGGTTATTAGACATTATGATGCATTCAAAGAATTTAAAGTCTGAACAATGATAGAGAAAAATATACTTCTACGTTATATATATTAGGTTCCCTAAAAAATTTGAGTCTATGACCAGAATCCAGCATATTAAAATCCTCATAACCCATTATCCATTCTAAAAAGGTATCTTGGGGAGCTGAAATTTTAAGATATGGAACTTCTTTATCTACCTCTGCTACTTCATTGAGCATGTTTGATGACATTTCTATTTCAAATAGACGGTCATAGTCTTCAACATCTAAATAGACTCTATATTTTGGTGTATATTTAAAATTAACTTGTGAATCCCACATGTTTGATCTTGCATTTTTAAACATTTTCAATAAACCAGGCACTCTAGAAGTTGTTGAAACATTACTAATAATCTTCTCTTTTGAAAGCTTATTAAAGAAACTGTCCAGCTCTTTTTTAGTCCATGGCTGATAAGTTTTGGAAGTAATTTTATGATTATTTAAACAGAATTCCATATCGGGCTGCATAGGGAAAATTTTAGTTTTACATGTTGTGTTTTTTGAAAAATAATTCAATATTGCAGTTTGATCAAGATGTCGTACCTGCAAATAGTTTGTTTCTTTTGGGTGATCACCTCTTATTGCAAAACCTCCAGCAACCGGTATGGCTGAAATTGGCTCAAGCAGATTTACTGCCTCTGTAAAATTTGAGTTAAATCTATCCATAGCTTCTTTAAAGATTTCTTTTTTTTGTTGCAGCGACAAGTTTTGATACATTGCTGGATAACCACTTCCACCTCCATCTGGGACAAAAGCTAGGTCAATGCTCGAATACTTTGCTTTAATTTCCTTACACTGCTCTTTAGTAGGATGATTATCATTAAAATTGATAATAACTTTATCCTCGATACTCATAATGACGCCGCTATCAATAATATTTGCAGCAATATGATCTCCACCAGCACCAAATACTTCAAATCCAAAATCATTAAAATTTTTAATCTTATGAATTTTTCCTGGCTGTAGCGGAAAAATATTGGTAAATCCCTTGCCTTGTAACATTTTTTTTAAGAAATTCGGAGGTAAATCCATAATTACTATTGGAGTGTCCTTAGAAAGGCCATCTAAAGTTGTCGATTCACAATGATCGCTGTGGATATGGGATATATATACTAGATCAGGTTTTGGAATATCCTCAATTTTCTTTGTTGCAGGCGGAAACTGAGTCCACCCCCCAGCAACTGCAGGTCCATTTAGCCATGGATCAAATAATATGTGATGATTATCCGTAAATAAGGAAAAACATGTATTAGCTCTATGAACAATCTTCATTGAAAAAAATTATAAATTAAATAAAAAAAAGGTACATTAAATCTTTGTTATTCCCACTTAATCGTAGTCACAAAATGACCCTCGTAAGAACAATAGTTCGCGAGTGCCAAAATAGAGATTACAAGTAGTTTACAAGTTTTTGGTTTTATTTTGTTTTCTACGAATCTTAAACAGCCTCTATTTTCCAGCGATTTAACACTTTCTGAAAGATCTTATGGTGATCACATCGGATATACTTTTGACTAGAAACTCTAATCTCCCCACACTGTCCAAGCACAATTAGGCTGATGAGGGTCATGCTGTAGCTTAAGTTTATTAATCGCCAAAACTTCGTCGAGTGCTTGGGTTTCTCCAGGGAATGGTGCACAGTTAAGCTCATCAAATACAAGAATACTTCCTTTGGTTAGTCTTGGTATAATCGCTTCAAGCGCGTCTTTTGTAGGTTGGTATATATCCATATCGAAAATTGCCATAGCTATGATAGCGTGAGGATTATCTTTCAGCCATTTTTTTGAGGTAAGAGAAGCATCACCTTTTATTAGAGAGAATTTTTTTATGTGTGGTAATGGACAGTTTGCTTCATGAAGAGTCAAAATCTCTTCAAGTTGGTTTTCATAGCCTTCGTAAACGCTGTAGTCACCGTCAGATAAATGAGAACCATCCTTATCTTTGCTTGTGTTTACGAATCCCTCAAACGTATCAAAACCATAAATGTGTCGAGAATAGTTATAAGGTTCGTACATTCCACGCAAAGATATTAGTTGCGAAAGTGTCGCGCCCCAAAGCGAGCCAAATTCAAGAATGCTACCAGGCACTCCAAGGATCATTTTATACAAGTTGTTATAATATAAAATACGACTTAAAGACTGCCTTTGTAAGGTTAAAATTGAGTATTGATTCCAGTTCACACCCCAATTATCGATGTGACTCAAATGGAAATCTTTCAGCGATGTAATATTTTGTTCCTCGACTGAATTTCTTCCAGTAATCTCGTTATTCTCTGTTTTTTTATACACTTCTCTTCCTTGTTTTAGTAAGCTAAATTTATAATATAAACTAATTTTTGGTATCTTAAAAAAAACTTTGTTTGAGATACCAAAAATCGCCAGACTTTTTAGTCTGAAATATAGTGACTTCACCTTCAAATAATTTCTGCTGGTTGAATCTGAAGCCATGATTATTTTGTGCTTTTTCAGATTTATAATTTTTTCTAAAGTCTACTCTCACTATGTTGCTCTTCATATGTATCTACCTTTAATCAATAGATCCTATTTTACTAGCCTCTACAGCAGATAACATTTTCCGTTATTTTAGATGAGTATACTTGTTACATAGGAAAGGATAATGAAGGAATACTATTACGAAACAGAGTAATAGTCTGAGTTTACAAGTAGCAAAAGCCAGTAAATATAAGGGTTTCAGTGCTGACTACTATTCCCACTCAATAGTTACGCTATCTTAAACCTCAATAAAATCAATGGTTTTAAGGGTATTGAAATAGACTTTGTAACTAGTTTGTAACTATTAGCCGGAATATACTCGGTAGCCTCTATCTTCCATGCACTCTTTAAGAATCCTGTCTTTAATTGCTTTTTCTTCTTTTGTAGCGGAAGCTCCCCAAAGTCCCCCACCGGCTGCTCCACCAGCTATAATGAAAGGGATTGCCGGTGCAAAAACTGCGCCATATGCTAGAGCAGCTGCTCCAGCAACAGCTCCACCACCTAGCAAAGCACCACCTACACCTTTTGCTACAGCCTCATCTGACATATCTATATTAGCTGCGATTTGAAAACACTCCTCTCTATCCTGCACTACCTTATCAGAATCCTTAACCGAGGCAGGATCGACTATAAGTGTAGGTTCTCTTGAAGCACACGACGCAAGAAACAAAAGAATGAACAAATAATTAAAAAATTTCATTCAAAAAGTATATCACTATTAACTTTTTAAATAATTTTCTATTAGGCTTACTGAACTCTTGGAATAATCATTCCCACTCAATAGGTCTATCACTCTGAAACCTTTTATTAATAGGGTTTTCAAAAAAGTTTGTATCTAGTTTGTATAAGGAATCGATCATATTTATGTTTTCATAAACCATAAAATTAAAATAATTAGAGTCAATAATAAAAAGAAATGACTTATTATCTTGTTTTTAAGATAAAAGTATCTTTGGAAGGGTACGCAAGCAAACGCAAGCAATATAAAGATTACATCATGCAATGAGTTTATAAAATCTATCATTCCCACTCAATAGTAGCTGGGGGTTTGCTAGAAACATCATAAGTTACCCGAGATACTTCAGGAATTTCATTGATGATTCTATTAGAAACTTTTTCCAAGAAAGTGTGAGGAAGTTTAGCTGACTTCGCTGTCATAAAATCGATAGTTTCAACTGCTCTTAGGGCAATGACATATTCATAACGCCTAGCATCCCCTACTACTCCAACAGATTTTACCGGCAAAAATACTGCAAAAGCTTGACTTACTTTCTCATAGTAACCACCTTT
>MDTA01106536.1_pt1 | contig 11599 bp, 5 predicted proteins | sample 811151 | NCBI WGS metagenome assembly MDTA01 (sample SAMN05326648, study PRJNA326480) | marine metagenome | isolation source: seawater | place: Indian Ocean: South | collected 2010 | reverse complement strand
CTCCGCCTGGGCCTCCGTGGGCACGGCCACGGCCTTGTCATCCTTGGCGCCTTTTTTGTCCTCCTCGCCGACGGGGGTCACCTTCTTCGTGTTTGCGCCGCCAAAGCCGCTGAGCAGCGCCACCCCAACGTGCGCCTGCTTGAGCGCGCCGACGTCGTTAGCGCCGTCTCCGCACATGAACGTGTGCCTGCCCTGTTGCTTGAGCCGCTTCAAAACGCGCTCCTTGTCGTCCGGGGACATCCTCGCGAAGATGACGATCGAGTCGAGGTAATCCCAGAGGCCTCCGTGGCCGCCGCCGCGACCCGTGCGCTTGTTGTCCTTCATGAGGCTCTCCTTGCCGAGACTCACGCCGTCGATCGCCGCCGCCGCGTTGAGGCTGGACCCGGTGACGCACAGTGAGTACTTCTTCGCGAGGTCCGGGATGGATCCGTCGGCCCTGTACGGCTGCCTGTGCACGGGTTCGCCGGTGTCCTCGTCAGTCTGGGCGCTCACCCACTCCAGACCGTCGTCCTCGTCCTTCACCAGCATCATCGCGCGCTCCAAACCGCCCTCGGCGATGTGAACCTCGTTGGCGACGTGCAGCGCGGTGAGCGCGCTGTCCCCGGTGGCCATCATCACGGTGTGGCTGCTCGCCCTGAGCGCCTTGACGACATCCGGGGTGTCGTTGCGAACCGGGCACGCGAAGGCGAGAAACCCGTCGAAGGTCAAGCCCCTCTCCATCTCGTCGCGGGTCAAGGGCGCCTTTTGGTCCCGGAGCCTCGCGCTCTCGGCGTCGGTGAGGACGCGGTGGGCGAGCGCGATGATGCGCATGCCCTCCTCGGCGAGCCTGCGGTAGGCGGCGTCGTACCCTTTGGGCTTCTCCACCAGCAGCGTCGCGACCATCTCCGGCGAGCCCTTCACGAGGACCCAGTTTGCGGCTCTCTCGCCCGAGGTTTGCGAGGTGGCGGCGACTGTGGACATGCGCTGCAGCGCGCTGCTGAAGTGGTTGCGGACCAGGATCTTTACCGAGGGCGATCCCCTCCACGTGCGCTTGGGGGGCTTGGGTTCGGGCACCGGCGGAACGGTGTGCGCGCGGTCGCGAGGAAGCTTTGCCACCATCTCGGCTCGTTTGGCTCTCGCCTCCGCCAGCGCCTTGTCCCGCGCGGGATCGGGAAAGTTCTCGGTGGGAAGCGCCGTCTGCGACCGCGGGTCGAACCTCCACTTGACGCCCATGAGCGCCGCCTGCTCCAGCGGATCTCCGAAGGTTTTGCCTTCCACCTGCACGAGCGAGTGGCAACCGGCGACGACCAGCGACGCGGACTTGGTCGCCTCGGGGCACGGCGTCAGCTCGGTGAACGAGCCGTCATCCTTGGGCGTCACGATGCCCATGGCCACGAGCTTGTCGGAGGTGAGGGTACCGGTCTTGTCGAACAGGGTGGTGTCCACCTTGCCGGAGATGGGAACCCTGAAGGGCTCGGTGCAAAAGACGGACGCTCGCATGAGCGCGATGAGAGCCGTGTTGACCGCCATCGCCGTCTGCATCGGCAGCTCGGGCGGGACGACACTGGTGAGGATGAGGATGCACCGAAGCACAAGCTCGTACTGCGACCGCTTGCCGTCCTTCATGCCCATGACAAACACGTTACCGGACGCGACACAGGCGAAGACGAACAGGATGAAGAGCAACACCAACGTCTCCCAGGTATCCCCCGTCACCTGTTCGCTGCTAAACTCCATCATGCGCATCAACTTGCCTTGCGTGGACGAAAATCCAGTCTGGAGCACGTAGCACAGGCACCCGCCGTCAGGGGTCGCCGGGAGACCGTGCGCCTGCTCGGATTCGCCCTGGCTCTGCTGCATCAGCATCGTGCCGGAGTAGAGCACGTTGACCTTGTGCTCGCCGTTTATGTCCAGCGGCGCGGCTGGGTCGCCGGCCACCGTCTCGCCCGACAGCGAGTCCTTCATCTGCGGCACGGACTCGCCCGTGAGGCTCGCCTCGTTGACCACCGCGGAGCCCCTTAGCACGAGGCAATCGCACGGGATGGGCGTATCCCCCGCCCCCGGGGGCCTCGCGACGGAGATGATATCCCCGGGCACGAGCTCCTCGCTGGACCTGACTTCCCATCTGCCGTCGCGGTACACGACGATTCGCGTCGGCGTGGCGCCCATGCCCCGCAGGGTGCGAATGTTCTTGATGCGCGAGAAGGCGGTGGCGGCCTCGAACATGAGCAAGTTTGCCGCGGAGAACAGGGCGTACTTCCAGTACTCGTCGAGGAGCCAGAGCAGGGTGGTGAACACCTGGAACACGCAAACCGGCGACATGAGCTGCTCCTTGTAGCACTTGAGAAACGTGGGGAGCGGCACGCGAAGCGAGTTATCGCCGAAGCGGGACGTCGACGCCGCCACTCCACCGGCGCTCATCCCGCGCGTGGGTTGCAGGTAGCTCGCCAGGGGCTCCGCCACAGGCGTCTGTACCTCCCTCACCTCGCCCCGAACCTTCCCGTCGCCGCCCACCTCGGTGGTGACGTATTCGAACCTCTGCCGCTGGAAAACCGTCCAGAGCATCTTACGCCGGCCGCCGGGAGCCTTGGGATCGGAGATCTCGAGCTCGCGAACGTCCACGATCTCGGCTTTGCCCTGGTGGGGCATCGGGCAGAACATCAGGGCGTTCCCGGGCTTGACCTCGTCGGCCTCGACGTAGTTCACAAGCACCCTGAATCGAACGCTCCAGTGTTGGCCAAACATGAGGAGGACGTGCGAGACCGCGACGACGGAGAAGTAGATGACGGCCCAGAACTCCGGGAGCCAGGACGCCGGGAGCGCGGGCGGGGTCTCGTACTTGATCTGTTCCTCGAGCGCGGTAAGGTTCGCGGGCGCCGGGGCCTCGGCGGCGTCGGGGGCGGTCGACGAGGCCTCGACCGCGGCGGCTGCGTCGGGGGCGTCGGGCGCGAGATGCTCCTCGTCCGCCTCGAGGTCGCCCCAGGGATCGTCCTCGGCGTCGCCGCCTCCCCAGTCATCCACGACGGTCTTGCCGCGCTCGGCGCTCGCGGCGGCTTTCGCGTCGAACGCGGCGGGATCGTACCCTTTCTCCTTGTGATGCGCGAGAGCCACGGCGTAGGGATTTCCCGAAGTCTCGACGCACGCTTTCAGCGCGAACACGTACAGGATCAGGAACGGCAGGTGATGCAGGCCCAGGCCGAAGAGGTTGAACCGACGCTTCTGCGAGGTCACCTTGGCGATGTTGGCCGGGTAAGTCAGGTGAAGCCTCCCCATGGCGACGACCCTCGGTGCGGATGCGCGGTCAATTCCCGATCCCGAACGCCCGATCGCTTTTCGACGCGGACGGTACCCCCGGACCGATGGGCGATCTTACGCGCGCGCGATCAACGCCGACGAGCGACGCGAGTCGTCTCGTTACGCCCACGAGATGCTCAACGGAACAAACGTCGGGAGTTTCGGCCTCCTGAGCGCGCGTCGCTATGAGATCTCGCGCGACTCTCCGATCGGAGAAGAGCCGGCCGGAGTTCGGGAGCGCCTCAAGTTGATAACGGCGATCTCGATCTTTATCCGCTCGGCTCCCATTCCACTTAGAGGCGCACTAGGCTTCACCCCGCGCGTATCCGACGACGATGGGCATCAAACTCGGCTGCAAGGAGGACCTGAGCGGCAAGGTGGCGATCGTCACCGGCGCCAACACCGGCATCGGCCTGCAGACGGCCAAGATGCTCGCCGACGCCGGTGCGCACGTCGTCCTGGCGTGCCGATCCGCCGAGCGCGCCAGGCCCGCGATGAAGCTGGTCACCGAGGGCCCCAAGGCCAGCGCGGAGGTCATCCCCCTGGACCTCAGCGACGTCGAATCCGTCAAGTCCTTCGCCGCCGCCTTCCTCAAGAAGCACAAGACGCTGGACATCCTCGTGAACAACGCGGGACTCAACACCACCGGCGCGTACAAGGGACCCACCACAACCAAGCAGGGCTACGAGATCTGCATGGGCACCAACTACTTCGGACACTTCGCCCTCACCGCCCTCCTCATGCCCGCGCTCCGCGCCTCCCCCGACGCCAGGGTCGTCGCCCTGTCCTCCGTCACCACGTGGTTCGCGTCCAACAAGTACCAAAACTACGTCAAGGGCGCTTCCAAGACCAAGGGCAACTACGCGGCGTCGAAGCTCGCGTGCCTCGCCGCGACGATCGAGTGCCAGCGGCGGATGGACGCCGCGTTCCCCGACAACAACGTCAAGTTCGTCGCCGCGGACCCGGGCTTCGTCGCGAGCGACGTGTGGCGAAACTACAACGTCGTGTTTCGCACGGTGGCGGGAGCGCTGGCGCTCGACACCGCGGAGGGCGCGCTGTGCTCGGTGGGGTGCGCGGCTAAGGGCGACATCAAGCCCGGGGCGCTGTACATGCCCTTCGCAGGGGTCAAAATGTCGACGCTGTTCGGTCTGAACAAGAGGCTGGCGTACGACCTGGGCATGCCGTTCCTGACGAGGCTCTTCCACGGGTTCGCGAGCGACAGGCCGGCGCCAAAGTCGAAGAGTAAGGAGGCGACGGAGAAGCTGTGGGAGCTCAGCGTGGAGTTCTGCAGGGATAACGGCGTCGGCGACAGCATCCTCCTCTCGGTGTGACGGGAGACGGAAGCACTCGTCGATCGTGGGGACGCGAGGGACTGAATCGAGCGCGTCTCTTCGCCGCGGACGTCTCGCGCCTTCAAACTTGCAATTTGCTGAAATACGATAAATCGAATCGACGACCAAAACCCCTTTGACGCTCGTCACGCCTCCACCACGCGCCAGGGAATCTCCTGACCGGCCATGAAGGGCACCACCACGTCACCGCCGAACTCGTACTCCCCCGGGCACTCCCACCCCTCGCGGACCAGCGTGACCGTCCCCTCGTTCCTGGGCACGCCGTAGAAATCCGCCCCGTTGTGCGACGCAAACGCCTCGAGGTTCTCCAGCTTGCCCTCCTTCTCGAACGCCATGGCGTAAAAGGGGAGCGCCGCGTGCGCGGAGAACACTCCGGCGCATCCGCACGCGCTTTCCTTGGCGCCCTTGGGGTGGGGCGCGCTGTCCGTACCGAGGAAGAACTTTTTGTCGCCCCCCGTCGCCGCCGCGGTGACGGCGACGCGATGCGACTCGCGCTTCAGGATGGGAAGGCAGTAGAGGTGGGGCCTTATCCCGCCGATCAGCATTGCGTTCCTGTTGAGCAGAATGTGCTGGGGCGTGATGGTCGCCGCGACGTTGTCTCCCTGCGCCTTGCAAAATTCCACCGCGTCCTCCGTCGTGATGTGCTCCATCACGATCTTCAGCCCGGGCACCTTGTCCACGAGCTTGGAGAGCACCTCGTCGAGGAAGACGCGCTCGCGATCGAACATGTCCACGCTCCCGTGCGTCACCTCGCCGTGAACCTCCAGCACCAGGCCGAGCTCGGCCATCTTCTCCAGCGCGGGCATGCACTTGTTCACGTCCGTGACCCCCGCGTCGGAGTTGGTGGTGGCGCCCGCCGGGTAGAGCTTGCAACCGCGCACGAACCCGGACGCGGCGGCCGCCTCGATCTCGGCGGGCGAGGTGTTGTCGGTGAGGTAGAGGGTCATCTGCGGCTCGAACGACACGCCCTCGGGGACCGCCGCGAGGATCTTTTCCCTGTACGCGCCCGCCTCGTGCGTGGTGCGGACGGGGGGTACGGTGTTCGGCATGATGAGCGCGCGGCGGAAGACCCTCGCGGTGAAGGGCACCACGCTGGCGATCTTCGCGTCGTCCCTCACGTGCAGGTGCCAATCGTCCGGGGCGGTGATTGTCAGCCTATCGGAGCCGGCGGTCGCGGAGACGGTCGCGTGGATGCGCCCGAGCGCGCGGCGAGTCACGCACGGCGCGGCCCGGCGGAGCGCGCCGGCGACGGGGAGCGACAGGGCGGCCATCATGGTATCGGCGTCGCGTTCGTCGAGGCTATGTTCAAAAAGCGCCGCGCTCCGCCGAGTTGGTTATTATTTTTGGTTTTTGGCTTTTGGCTTTTTCGTTATTTTTTGGCAGTTGGGGCGGTGAGGATTCGGCAACCCCGTCACAAGATCCGAGACTGGCGGACGCGAGAGCTTCGGCGGTGGGAGGGCGACCGCGCGCGCGCGATCCGAATATGACGTCTCGAGGAGCGCGTAGACTCATCGGGCTGGCGTCGCTGACGCCACCCAACGCCTGGCTCGCCGCTCAACCGGGAGCTCAACGGGCGCGGTCGACGATTGTTGGATTGGTGAATCTCCGGGGGTTTGGTGCGGCCCGGGACTTCCACACTCCGGTGCTTGCGGCGGGTAACCTGAGCCTGGAGGTCCCCGCGTTCTGCGTGTGGGGCGCCAACACCGCGGTGGGCAAGACGCTGGTGTCCGCGGGGCTCGCGCGCAGCGCCCGCAGGCACGGCCTCCCGACCTTCTACCTCAAGCCCGTTCAGACCGGATTCCCCGACGACTCGGACGCCTCCTTCGTCGCGGAGAAGGCCACGGGCGCGCGAGGTCAGGGACCCGGCATGAGCACGATGGGTCACCACGCCGCCACCGCCGCGGGCCGGGCGCAGGGCGGCACGAATCTCCCCTTGACCGACGGGGGGGAACCCGCGGGCAACTTCTGGGCGCACACCGAGTACGCGTGGCGTCGCGCGGTCGGACCCCACGTCGCCGTCGCCGAGGAGGGACGCTTCGTATCCGATCGAGCGTTACTCGCGTCCGTCACCAACCAGCTCGCGCAGTTCGCGGACACCGTCGTGGGCCCCAACGAGCGCTCGGGGGGCGCCGGGATCGCGTTCGTCGAAACAGCCGGGGGCGTGTGCTCGCCCGGTCCGAGCGGCACCCCGCAGTGCGACCTCCTTCGCCCGATGCGAATGCCCGCGATCCTCGTCGGAGACGGAAACCTCGGAGGGATATCCACCACGCTGGCGTCGCTCGACGTGCTGTCGATGCGGGGGTACGACGTCGTCGCCGTCGTCGTCGCGGACGGCGGCGCGGGCTTGGGTAACTCCGACGCCATCGGCAGATACGCCGCGACGTACCACGGGTGTCCCACGTTCCGGCTACCACGGGTCCCCGAGCGAAGGGTCGTCGGCGGCGGCGCGACCGCGGGCAGCGGCGAGGAGATATTCGAGTGGATGGACGAGGGCGCCAAGACGTTCGACGCGCTGCTCGGGAGGCTGGTGCGATGGCACGACGCGAGAATCGCCAAGTTGCGAGGCGCGGCGGACGAGGCTCGCGAGATCCTGTGGTGGCCGTTCACGCAGCACGACATGGTTCCCAGGGAGAACGTGGCGGTCATCGACAGCAGGAGCGGGGAGGACTTCGGGGTGTACGTCGAGGACGCGGAGGGCGCGGGACCCGGGTCGGTGCAGCTCAGGTTCGACGGCGCCGCGAGCTGGTGGACGCAGGGCGTGAGTAAGGAGCTCCAGCACCGGCTGGTGAGAGCCGCGGCCGCCGCCGCAGGTCGATGGGGGCACGTCATGTTCCCCGAGAACGCCCACGAAGCGGCATTGGACGCCGCTAGAGGTTTACTTCTCGGAGCCGGCAGGTCGTGGGCCACCAGGGTGTTCTACTCCGATAACGGGTCAACCGCCATGGAGGTTGCGGTGAAGATGGCCATTCGCGCGTTTTACGTTCGAAAGGGTCACGTGGACGCCGGCTCCCCTTCCGCGATCGAGACCGCGGACGCCCTCCCGCAGGTGCGGGTGCTCGCGCTGGACGGAAGCTACCACGGCGATACCCTGGGCACGATGGACATGCAGGCGCCGAGCGTTTTCACCGGTCCGCTGCAGACGCCGTGGTACAAGCCTCGGGGTTTGTTCATGACTCCGCCGACGCTTCAGCTGCGAAAGGGGCGCTGGGTGGTGACTCAGCCGCGGGGTGGAATCAGGCCCGAGTTCGCGGGCGAGTCGTGGGGTTCGGACGAGGCGACGCGGGGCTGGGAAACCCGCGCGGAGGCTTTCGATTGGGCGACGAGAGACGGGAGCGATCTCGCGAGGCGATACCGATCCGCCGTCGAGAAAATCCTCGACGACGCCGCCGCCGACCCGACCGCGGCGCCGGTGGCGGCGCTCGTGATGGAGTGCGTGCTGCACGGCGCGGGCGGGATGGACCTCATCGACCCGCTCTTCCAGCGCACGCTCATCTTGGTGTGCAAGGAGCGGGGTTTGCCCGTGGTCCTCGACGAGGTCTTTGCCGGTATCTGGCGATTGGGAGCGGAGGGCGCGTGGGAGCTCCTCGGCGACGACTGCGCCCCGGATATCTCCTGCTACGCCAAGCTACTCACCGGAGGGCTGGTCCCGCTGGCGATCACCGCAAGCACCGAGAACGTCTTCGACGCCTTCAGGGGACCGACCAAGACCCACGCGCTGCTCCACGGACACTCTTACACCGCCTATCCCGTGGGTTGCGCCGTCGCCGCCGAGGCGATGCGAATATATCGCGACCCGGAGGCGAACCCGAACTTGATCGTCGAGGGCGCCGAGCCGGTCGGTGGTGAGGAGGGTTTCGAAAGCGGCGACCACCATGGGGGTGGGCTGCGCATCGACCGCGAGCGGCCGAGCGGGCCCGTCGCGTCGAGTCCCGACCGCAAGCTCAGGCTGAGGGAGCTCTGGGACGAGACGGCGGTGCGAGACATCTCTCTCCTCCCAAACGTCGCCGGCGTGACCGCCATCGGTTGCGTGCTCGCCGTCGAGGTCGACGACGGCGGCGGGGGAGGGTACAGCAGCGGCGCCGCGAAGGAGATCGTGCTCAAGCTGAGGGCGCACTCCATACAGGCCAGGCCGCTGGGTAACATTCTGTACGTCATGTGCGCGCCCACGACTGCGCCCGAGAGGTGCGCCCAGATTCTGCAGTCGGTGACGCGAGAGCTTCGCGCGAGCGCGATGGACGACGACGACGACGCCTGGTGAAGACGTGACGCTCTGAAATTTTGAGTCGACGCGTTACCGCTGCTTGAAATACACGTGGCTTTTTTAACTTTTTTTAACACGCTGACACGTCATCGCCAGACCTTCACAACGCTGTCGACGTCCTTGCGGCAGATCGGGCACTTGGGCAGCACCTTTTCCATCAGCGCCCCGGCGCACGTCTCGCACATGGACAGGTGCCCGCAAGGGTGCATCAGATGCGTCCTCGCCGCGTCGAGGCACACGACGCACTCGCCCTCCTTCAAGGAGGCGCCCTTGGCCAGCGCGGGTCCGCCGTTCTGGTCCATCAGGCTGGTCTCCTCCCTCTCTCCATTCGCCACCACTAGGCGACTCTCCGTCGCGATGTCCCTCTCCTCCATCTCGCGCTGCTGGAGCTTATCTCGCTCCAGCTCCCCCCTCAGCTGCGCCTGGTCGCGCCCGTAGTCCACCACGTACTCTGGGATGGGTTCCACCGGGACCTCGTCGCGAACCCCGCTTCGCCTCGGTCCCTGCGCGTACGAGCCGGCGGGCGGGGCGCAGTCGTACCCCATGTTTTGCAGCTTGCGCTGCTCCGCGGCTTTGATGTGCGCGTACTCGGACGCGGACACGCGCCGAGGGCGGTCGCGCTCGTCGTAGACGATGACGGTATCCTCCCGCTTACTCCCGCACACTTTATTACCCATGGTGGAACCCTTCGCTCCTATCGTGCCCGTGCCGAAGGCGCCTTCTTCGGCTGCTGAGCAAGAAAATAGTGGGACGTGGCGACTTTTCGAGCCCCTCCAAACAGCCAAATATGGAGTCTTCTGGGGGGAGATTGCTATTCCGGCTAAGCCGGAATCCGGCTAGACCAGTGAATCGTATGGCAGTCCAGTATGGCCGTGACCGGAATTGAAACTTGTCAGAGTAGCACAAGGCAAATAGTACGCACACGACTTCGTATTGCGATTACAGAGGTTACACACAGGGCAAACAGTATGAGAGGTCACCGGGAGGTGCTGCGCCAGACTATTTACCTGTGCCCCGAACCGGATTTCCGAGATGTCGAAAACGAAGTGGTTGGAAAGAGTTGGATATGGACCAGCTTGCGCGCACGGCGACACCGCGTGCTTCCAAATCTTGACAGAGAGTGGTATCATGTTATGGCATAATCGGCTCTTAAACGCCATCGCGAGCAAGTTTCTCAGTAAGAGTTGCGCATGTAACCTCCGTTCTGAGACGTGGCGCCGGTGGTTGTCGGCATGCCTCAGGACACATCTGATGTGTGCTCCGAGCCCTGGCTGTGGTTGGAAAATCTAAACATCTCCTCCAGAGGCACTTTGAGCGCCCATAGCGCAGTAATCTTGACGGCGAGCGACATCTTTTCTTTGCTTTGCGTGGTCCCATATGACATGATGAACAAGTCTCTCACCACGGTCTCCTTGAGATACTCGTTAGCATCGCCAGTAGTGGCCCACACCTGCACTTGATGGTGGCATCACAGAAAAAGACTTTTCCACTAAGTGGGGGAAGGCCACCCCATGTTTATGGAATACCTTCTTGCTTGGTACGAACGCCGAGTTTTTGGCCAAAATTTTAATTCGACCCGTCTTTGATTCGTGAGGTTCCGGGTCTTCGTTCGGCCTCGAGGTGGCCGGGTTCCGAGGCGCGGCGCGGCGTCAGCGGCGCGCCAAGACAAAAAAATCGCCTTGGTGGTTTCGAAGGCAGTCGCATTCCTCCTCAACGGTCACTTTCCCTATGGGCAATTAGTCAGACTCCCCGGGCACGAAAGGCTGCGCACACATGCCGGTGGTCCTGGACCGAGAGGAGGGCGGTTTCGGGCGTTTCACGGTGAGGATATCAATGGATCCTGTTTGGATTGCTCGTGGGCGCGCGGCAAGTTGCCGAAACCGACCTCGAGGGTCTATCAACAGGCAGGTCAGACTCCTCTTCCGTGGCCGCCGACACTCGGCATGGCCGCGGCCGGCCCTGTGACGCCCGCGGGGCGTGTTGGGGGGGCGTGACGGCCGCCTCGAAACTTTTTTCCCGGCGAAAAACGATGGTCGGTTGGCGCAATGGCACTCAGCGACAAATCGGGGACTGGCCCAGTCTAACCAGCCTCATTCATCATACGAAGGTACGAAGGTACACACGTACATGCGTACATACCTTCATTCGGTTGTCTATGGAATATATTTCATCGTGTGGTATTCTATTCCATGTGGTTTACTGCAATCTTCAATTTTTCCAACAACCGTGGCGAAGTCCGATTTACAGTAGACCGGAGAGTGAGCTTCGGAGAGTGCATAGCCTGAATTGCACAAGGCAGTTTTGTGCGTTGGAGGCTTAGTCACAGTGGAAAATGCGAGCCTCGATAAAGCTTCGGGAAATCCTCGAAGCCGCACAAGTCGTTCGCACATTCAGACCAAGACCAAACTGCGTTTTCGTCTCTACACTCGGAGTGAACAACTCGTGGAGATCAATTGCCTCTTCGTTAGGCTCTCTTGCGCCGACGAGTACTAGAGAGTATGCATCTTCGCGTTCCTGTGGGTTGGCTCAAAGAGAGACGAACTACTTCGCTGATCGTACTCACACCTGTCGGTTTGCTGAAAACGACGTGATGATTATGCATGCTGACACGAACCGAGGGATAGAAGTGTTGCTGAACCCAATATACAACAAAGGCACGGGGTTCAGCCTGGCTGAAAAAGAGCGCCTAGGAATACGAGGGCTGACCCCTCCT
>MDTA01036856.1_pt1 | contig 11599 bp, 6 predicted proteins | sample 811151 | NCBI WGS metagenome assembly MDTA01 (sample SAMN05326648, study PRJNA326480) | marine metagenome | isolation source: seawater | place: Indian Ocean: South | collected 2010 | reverse complement strand
TTCTTTCCTTTTCGTTCCGGCTTCCATTGATTTCTGTTCACGATTCTTTCTTGCATTATTATGTGCATTCGAAGGTGTATGGTCACAAGATTTACAAATGCTTAGTTTTCCAAATACTCTGCTAGAATCACGTGAAAAGTTGTTTTTTAGTTGAATTCGAGAGTTGCAATCTTGTCTTGAACAGATGCAGTATCCAAACTTCCACACGAGGTGTTTGTAACCGCTGAGTTCATTCCACTTTTTCAAAGTAGAAAATGATTTGAATCTTTCTTCTATACTCGCTTGAATAATTTTGAAAATATATTCCAAAAAAAATGATCTTAAACTGTATTGCGATTCTTCACGTGGTCGTTTCATTCTTTTAATTCATTCGTATTCTGAAAAAAAAACTGACGAGTATGTAAAATATACCATATTTTTTTGTTTGATGATGAAAAGCTCCTTTGGTGTAGTTGGTAAGCACTGTGGACTTTGAATCCATCAACAGGAGTCTCCTAAGGAGCTTTTTTTTTAATAATCAAGATATTTGGACTCTATATTATTTAAAACCATACCACCAATTTCACTACCAATAAATATGGAGAATATATCATCCTCATATGTTGGATCATTGGTAGTAAGACGGCGTTTTATGATACAATCAGTAAAATACTGGTCTTCTTCTTTGTATGTTGTATTTGGTAGAACACACATATTTACTTTCATTCTATCACCTGCTAATAATGGCATATAGCTGTGTCTTTTTTCATACATTCTTCTGTATTCTTCTTTATACAAGCGCTCTATTATATCAATCAAATCAGAAGTTTTATTGTAATTATAACATAGATGATAAGCTTGTTCTAAATCATCAATATCGAATATATCATTAGTGTTGGTTAAAATATAATCTAAGAATTTCAAAGTAGTGGATTGTACCAAATATTTGAGTTCTTTTTGAGTTTTGGTTATATCTGCAATACCCAAAGATATTCTACCATCTTCCCAAAGATGGAGGATTATTTTGTTAGTATCTTCAAAGCTTGAATATAAAATTTGTTTGTAAGCTTGATAAATATATGGAATCTCTAATTGTGTTCTTCTCAAGAATATGAAATTATGTTCATCAAAGACATATGACATATCCAAATGTACTTTTGTAATTATGCCATTCCAAATGAATTGTGGAATGTTTATTTTTTCCGGAACATTAATGTTTTCTCTACATTTTTCTTTAAAATCTTCATAATTAGTACATTCCCATTGTATATACAAGTTGGTAAGTTGCATACCCGACATCATACCTAAACGTGTATCTAATGCATTCAATCTTCTCAATTTTTTTCTAGTATCAGAAAGTCCTATTTTTAATTCTTCGGATGATAAATACTTTGTATTTCTTTCCGCTTCATTTTCAAGTCGTTTTAATTCATGAATCCCTTCAATATAAGATATATCAAACTGTAAGTGTACAAGTAAATTATTTCCATTAAAGAAATGGGATAAAAGTAACCTTCTTTCATTTTTCAATGTATTAACTTGATTTTCTGTTAATAAACAAGATTCCTTTGTTTTATCAAATGTATTTAGAGATCCCCAATTGTTATTATATGGAATTTTAACATCTATGTCATGTGGTACATATTTTTGATCTAATATATCAGGAGCATACAAAGCACTTCCATATACTAATAAAGAATTAGTATCAAATAGTTTACCATCATCTGCAAAATGTACAGAACAATTATGAAAATAGTATTTTAAAATTGTTTCAATCATACCTCTCCAAGTGAAATGATTGTCACGTGATGGTGGTGGTGGTGGTTTTTCTTCTTCAAATATTAATGGCGAAGGTTGTCTTCTTACAGCATTTGATGCATCAAATATTTGTTTATATTCTTGTTCACGTTTATGCATGATTGTAGCATATTGCCCCCAATGTTGTAAATATATTTTGGCGATTTTCCGTTGTTTTGACTTTTTCCAATTTTCATAAATGATGAATGCTGCTTTTTCTTTTTTTATATTTTGTAAGGACGATGTTAAAATCATATCAGTCACATTTTTGGAAAAATCACTATATAAATTTTTAAAATATTCTACAAGTCTTGTATTTATCTTAATCAGTAAGATTCTAAGTGGTTTTAGAATATCTATATAAGAATCGTCAATGCGTTCACTACATTGTATTGATGTTTTAACAATATATTCAAGTGTATTTGTATAAATTTTTGTAATTCCTTCTTCTATTTCAAGTTTTATTTTATAACCGAATGGTTGAAATAATTGTTGATATGTTTCTGGATGTTCCAATACAGCTAGACATCGTTCATATGTTTCACAATACAACAATGACGTATAATATGCTGCTCTATTTATCGTTCTTTCATCTTCATTGTCGGTATTTGCGAAAAAATTGAACGCATCTTCTTTTTCAACATAATCACGTCCTTCTTTGTCGTATACTAAATTTTTTATTATAGAAATATGATGTATATGTTTCAAACCTACAGAAAATAAATATTTTGTGGGGATTTTTTCAATATACAAAGGTTCAAAATCAGTTCCTAATTTTTTATGTGTACGGTAAATTTGTACCAAGGTGAATGATTCTTCTTCTTCTTGTTTTTCTTCTTTTTGTTTTCCTTTTCTTTGTTTTCCCTTTTTTCTACCTTGTAATTTTGGGTATGATACAGTTTCTAATTCTGGGTATGATACAGTAGTTCCATAGCTAATACCTTGATGATGTGATCCAGGTTCTCGCCTTATTTCTACAATTTCCCCAATTTCACTTGGTGGTATCCTACTTTGTTCCATTAGCTTCTCCATACTATCATTGTATTCCTTTTGGGTCATTTCATGCTTTCTTTTCTCTAGTTCCTTAACGAGTAATGAAGGACGATCTATATTATGTTGCTTAGTATTACGTATATGAATGATAATATCGTGACATTTTGACAAGTATTTTTTAATATTGGGCGATCTTGATTCTCCTACATTAGTATCATCTCTCATTTTCTTATGTATTTATAATTAATTTTAAAATCTTTATAATAATTAATGATATGGTGTCACGGTTACCAAAGTATTGATGAAAGAAAATTGTTAGGAGATAGAGAGTTTAAAAGACCCACAATAATAACGAATATTAATGGAATAATAATTGCTGTGAATTTACAATGGGAAAAAATGTGCAAGTTTAATGCAACGGAATCATTTGGTTTAACGCCCAAGATATTACAAGGTCCTTTAACAAATCTAGAAACTGCACAAATGCTTTCGAATTCACTTAGAGCAGGAAAAAAAATTCGTTGTTCTCTGATTAATTATACCAAAAAAAAAGAAGTTTTTGTAAACCGAATTATTGGTTGGCAATTGGGTGATATATTTATAGCAGAAACTTATGATGAGGAATTTATTAACGATGAATCAATCAAGAATATGATAGAACAAACTATTGAAATCGATATTTGATATTTTAGATCGCTTCAAATAAACGTAAATATTCCGCTTTCCATAGTAAAAAAAATTTTTTTTACGCCAAAGCTAAGAATTTAAGCATTCATGTAGGTTGCTGCAAGTTTACGTTTGATAGAATCAGGAATATCGGTGCGTGCTGCCAATTCAGTCAATTTACTTGACTTGTTTTTTGCAACAGCTTGTTCGATTTCTTTGTTTAGACTTTTCAATGCACTATCATGTTCTGCACTCAATTTGCTTGAGGCAGATGTCGCAGATGTTGATTTTCTCATTTCGTCCGATTTTGTTCTAAGACTTAATTCAGAATCCTTGCGTTTAAGAGAAGTTGACTTTTTGATTCCAATTTTTTCGGATTCTATGATAGGATCCTTGAATTGGTCAGGATCGAAAGCTAGACTGCTTCTATTGGCTTCCAACCACTGTGCACCTAGATTAGCTTGTACAACCCTCTTGGCATAACTCTTCCAAACTTCCTTATTTTCTTTGGTAACCTTTTGCTGAACCTGAGACTTGAGATATTCAGTATCGACTTCTTCTGGGACTTGATTTAATTTTAACATTGCGATTGCTCTTACATCAGGAGGTGTTAATGATAACACTGATAGTTGGGTGTAATCGATTTCGTCGGATGAGAAATCAATACCATCAATGGTTTGAAGTGTGGTTGGAGAGAGATAATCGTTTCCTACAAGGTCAGTGTCGTGAGCTTCTGTTGGATCGACGTAAAAGTCTCTTGGTTCTAGGATGCCCAATGGTAATTCTTTTTCAGTGAAGCCTAATTGTTGCAACATTCCAATGATGATATGTTGTAAGAATGAGATGTGCTCTTCTTTCAAATCTAACATGTACTCGTCGAATTGACTTCTTGTGAATGTGGGATCCTTGGCACGAACTTTTGCGTAATTCTTGGAATGTCTATGTCTTGTTCTCTCTTGTCTTAGTAGTTTCTCGAATAGGATAGCCGCGTCATTCAAATACAATTGTTTGTACATTGGACAAACCTTTTCACTCTTGTTTGCCGAACTGTAGCAGAATTTAGCCATTTGAGAATTGATGCAGTTTAGTGTTCCAGCAACGAATAGAATTGGAGGTTCATCTTCTGTTTTGATTTCCCTTTTAAGGTATCCCAAAACAACAGGAACGCCATCTGAATTCTTTTCTTTACCAGCACATTTGTAAGTGTCGACGTGTAGTCTGAAAAAGTTTCTTGTAGCACGTGTTTCAGACAATTCTTGTGTACCTGGGTTACAACTTCCAAGTGCCATAATTGTATGAACTCTGGCATATGCCAAGAAGTTACTGATTCTGACATCATTTGTGAATGCATCCTTTTGAGATTTTTCACTCTTTGCAGTTGGTGAGTATTTGAAACTGAACATATTTTGAAGAAGACCTGTGTCCTTGAACATTTTACCCATACGGATAGGTGAAATGTTACCATAACGCTGTTCCACAAGTTCTGAATGTCTGGTTTCTACAACCTTATCCCCTTGTGGTCTTTCGATAACGTGATGAACGAAATCAGCTTCTACTGGATAACCACCACATTGTGAGAATGGTCGGAAATTATGTTCATCCGCTACTTGATAGGCACATGCTTGTTTAATCCAATCTTTGAAGTATCCAGAATCAGGTGACATTGGCCAAGGTGAGTGATATGATTGGTTGAATACTTTCAATAGACCAGCTGCACCATCTTCGCGATGTGTCCATGGATTCATTGGAATTTGGTTCTTTTCATCGTAAAGACCAACTCTCTTCATAAAGTGAACTTGATGAGACATTGGGAGAGGAATCCAAGCACCCTTTTCCGAACGTGGGAAAGCTTTTGCATTTGCTGCAGTAACTCTATAACCCTTGAGTTCATACCACATGACATTCAAGCTTCTTACTCTTTCTAATTTCGAGCGAAGAGGATGATGTTTGGACAATAATGGGAATAGTTCTTTCCATGTTCTGTCACACATACCACCAATCATAGTGGATTTGAAACATTTGTCTGGGAACAATCTTACCGCAACTTCCCATGGCATGGTAGCTTCTTTTGCTGCCGCATGTACTTCTCTTGAATTGACGAATGATTCAACAAGTGTACGCGACCAGTAGTGCATTTTATCTTGGTGTCCTTTTGTGGGATTATCGGGACGAACATTTTCACCAGGTGTCGAGTATTTACGTGCAGCCCATGCGAAACCAGCCGCATCCATCATAGAGAAGAGCATGCCACCATTGTTTGAACGGACATCATTGTAGTACAATTTATCAAAATATTGTTCCATATCTCCCTTGGTTGTGGGATAGAATGCATGGGAAGGTACACTTGTGGAAGATGTTGACGATGTTACTTGAACCAAGTCATCATATGGGATGGGACCAACACTTGGGTCAGTATTTGTTCTTTCAAAGAATGGTTGATCAGAATCAAACGGAATAAAGTATGAATTGCCCGCATCCTTGATTTCGGTCTTGTATGGTGCATAAACTGTACCATCTTGGGCAGATCTGAAACGAGTTTCTGAGCGTTCTCTTTTGCCAATATCATTAAATGTCTTCATGGTAGTTGATTCAAACATGAATCCATGTTCACCCAACATGGATTTCATGATTCCAAGAGCCTGAGATGTGAAGACTTTGTTATCTTTCAATTCCTTCATAGAAGCATCGATAATCATAAGTTCCGACATTTCTTGCATCCAGAATTCTGGTGCATTTTTGCCGTGTGCCATATTTAATACTTGGTCTTTGAAACTTCCAAGTGTTGAACAATACCCTGCACGAACGTCCAAATCACGGAAGTAATCGATTTCTTTCTGTGGTCTCAAGTATTTCTTTCTACGCGCTTTGTCTTGTTCATATTCATCCCATGTTATTGATCCAGATAATAATGGAGTAGCTTTGTAACCAGTTGTTTTGATACCTTTTTGCTTGGTATTTCTCCACTGGGCTGCTTCATTTTTCAACAACTCGATTTGATCTTTCGAGGAAGTACAAGTACTTTCGAAGAACATAGATTCGTATACTGAAATATCAATATCTTTCAGGTATTGTGCATTACCGTTCAATAATTCCTGTGCATCAGCATCTCGGTCAGCAGCTTTTGATCTCCAGTAATCAGTCTTGAAACGATGTTTCATAGTTTCATCCTCGAATGGGGCTGTTGTATCAGCTTCACCTCTGTCTCGTACAGGAACAACAGAGTTGATGTAATTCAATGTATCACATGATGTATTCATTGGTTCTTGTGCATTTACCATCAAATCGTACAATGCACGAGTATCACTACCAAAGTGCTTGACACCTTCGTGTGATGAAAATGTTTGTTTTTCCTCATAACCACCAGGTACAATTACCATAGATCCTTCTTCAAGAGCTGAATCTTTTTCGTCTTCGAGTTGCTTATATCTGGGATCGTCTTTAGCCCGTTCGGTAACAAGATTGTCTATGATCAATTCGAGACCGGTGATTGGAGCAAGTGGATTTGTATCCAGTAATTCTCTTCTACCTTCTTCATGTTCTGGTGATGCATACACCTTATTCTTAATTTTACCAAGTAGAGAGAGTCTCGCAGTCTGTGATTCAAGCACATTTTTTCTGGAGTACAAACCGTGGAAGTGACGTTTTAGTTCTGCTTCATCCAAAGCACTGTGTGATGTTGTATCGTGATATTTGCCATCTTTGTCAACATTTTTCAATAGAGTTTCAATTCTACCAGTAATACGTTTAAGCATTTCTGTTAGAATAATGACATCTTCGTTATGATCATCAAGTGTGCGTCTATTGTATATTTCACCCCATGTTCTTGAACGTCCTTCAGATTTCAAGTAATCTTCTTGAGCTTGCATATCATTGCTTCCAGTCTCTCCAGATTGTGGTACGTATGCAGAGCCTTTACCTAAAAATGGTTTCCAAATCTTGAGTGATAACAATACATTTTGCATATCTTGAATTGAAACACGGATTGGACTAGATGTGGCTGTTCCATTTATGGGTAAGTATTCTTTTGACATCCCCGCATCATCTGACATGAATGGCTCCCACCATGCTAGACCAGCTTCTTCACCGTCTGGTGCAGTATGGCGAACAATATCCAGCCAATCTAATACTATCAGTTCGTAATCGGTGAATAATTCTTCATATACTAATGCGGCTGTATTCATACCGAATGAATATTGCAATAGATATCTGATAAAGGATATTTTGCAAATGAGTCTGTCTCTGACTTCTAATCCACTGAGTCTGCTGTCAACCATTGTTCCTACCTTTAGTGCTCTTGGTTCAGCAAGACGGTAAATTGCTCTCGATCTCCATGATTTGGTAGAGGTCAAAAGTGATTTCATGGTGTATGGAAGACCAGGAACTAGTGCAATATTTCTGTCGAAACTTCCGATACCGTCGAGTGCCTTTTTCATTTCTCTGAGTTTTTCAGGAGCACTTAGAGAACTCGAAACATATTTTTCCAAATCGGTGTCTTCGTATTCAGAAGCATTGCGGTAAGTCAAGTGACCAAATTGTGAGCGACCGTCCGAATCCGGTTCGTTATCATTAGTACTGGCTATTTCAATACCAACACCTTCCAAGTGAGGATAGACACTTTCAGCAGATCTAAGCATTCCCAACAAGTACATTATTGATGGAGATGTATTTCTTTCCAAATGATTGTAGACCTCATCATCTTTAGACTTGTAGTTGAAAATAGCAGGTGGGATAAGGAACGAGGGTGGAATCAAAACTTTTTTACCATCATACTCTACGCATTTATCACCCAACAATATGGGGTGTACAAGACCATGTGGTTTTACATTTACAAGATTAACACCAGTAGTACAGCTACTCTTACGCTTGTCGACAACATATTTCTTACTGTAATCATCCAAATAATTAGACGAAAGATTTTTCATTGGTGTGCCCTCAACAATAATAGAATCCTTGTCGATATCCATTACATGTCTGTATTTGTTTCTGGTGATTTTTTCAGATCTTGAACCTTCGAGAAGAGAATCAAGAGTTAAATCACTGTCAGTAGTGACAGCTTTTGTAACAGCCTTTTTGCTCCATTTTTCGCTCCAATCGTCAGAGTGGAAAACACCAGCAGTATATTGGGAATTGCTTGCGTTTATTTCTACCGACATTCTATCTTCCGACTCGTGACCGAATGAAAGTGGAAGATAATATGGAATACTGTGGTATGCATCACCACCGCTTTTATTCACTGGGATGTTTTGGAAAACATTTGCTGCGTGACCCCAACCCCATCTTGCTTCAGCTTCATATGCGGAATTGATTCTGATACCAGAGTTGAATATTTGCCCAGCAAAGTAACCAACTGGGATATCCAACATGGCAGTAGCTGTCAAGTCAGCATCACCTGGTGCTTTAATGGTGGATCTAACAGTGGAATCAAGCGATGGGTCCTGAACTGCATCAGTCGATACATTCTTTTCGGTGAATAGTGAAATAGGAACCTTTAATGTTACATTTCTGTATTCAGGCGTTTCACCATCTTCGATTAACATGAAATCATCGCACATGTTTCTTCCTTGCATATTAGCGTATTCCATCATAAGACGAGCATGTAGTTCAGATGTAGCAAATGATTTACATGAAGCATGCATTTCTTTTAGGACTGCGATGTGGTGATCTAAACATGGGATTAGATCTATCAAATCACTTGCAGTGTTTTGTTCGGTATTCGCACGACCCAATTGGTTAAATCCATTGATATCCTTGATTACCTTATTGTCCCACTGCATGGTGTAATCAGGAATTGTGAGTAAATTATCTTCACTCAAATCGAATTTATTTGTGGCATCGCTGTATTTCCCACCCTTGTGCATGGCAGAGTAAAAAGACCAAGAGACTCTGTTAATCTCTTCTTTGTCCTTTTTCAGGGCTTCATATTTTTCCCATGAAGATTGAAGGAAACGTTTCATTGCTTCACCAAACATATTGTCAACAAATGCTGACAGAAATTGTATGTATTGATCTGGGTAATCAACAAGTACCGCTTTTGCTACATCTGACAAGTTTGTAATATCAAGAGGTACTTTGCATACATAATCACGAATGACTACGGTTTTCGACTTTTTTCTGGGTTCAAATTTTTCGTATAATTTTGGGCGATATGGTTGTTTTGAACCAATTGTTTTGCTTCTCTTTATGCAGTCATCACGTAAATCGTAATCATCATCATCATCTGGTGTTAAAAATTTACCAGTGTATGGTGATGGACATGCAGGTGAGCTCATTCGAGGACTGAATGTCTGAAGTGTGGGTTTTCCAGATGAATCAACATCACTTAGAAGATTCAAATTGTAATGGGCGTCTATCCCTGATGCACACACTATGCGGTCTCTGTCTTGCTGTTGATCATTTAGCTCTTTTCCCTTTAATTCTTCGAAGTTGCAGTTTATCGGTGGGTGGAAATCTGTTGAATTTGTCTCAAGCAAAGCCATGGTCCTCTTTGAATATATTATAATAAAAAAAAAATTAAGACCCGACCGTATCATTTTCCTGTTCCATATTGTCTATGTCAAAAAAAGTTGATTTGGGAGTTTCATAAACTATACAAAGTGAGTTTGGTGCACTTGAAAGTTCGTGGCGTTTATGTTTTCTTCCATTCTTGGTATTTTCTTTTCTTTCTTTTCTATATTTGGATGTACAACTGTTCATATCTTTTTCGATTTCATTTGAATGATCATATGCGTAATCTAAAATACCAAGTCTATATGACCACATCAAAAAGTTAAGCTGCCCTAGCGTAGTATCATAAGAGCTATCATTATATACAACTTTAAATCTTGTTCTTCTCCTAAATGGGTCAAAGTATTTTCTTTTATAATGACCCAATGCAAGTTTGTAGGAATGGAAAATATTTATTAATTTGTCATTATTCACTCTTGATTTGCATAGAATGTTTAATTTTTTGCTATGATTCGTCACCAACCAATCAAGTGCTCGTAGAGAAATAGACGCATTTTGAGACAGGAGAGGAATCAAAATAGTTTCCAACTTTTCCATTGTGTAAAATTCCTTTAATTCTTTCAATAAATATCTTTCTCTCAGTGTTAACGTTTCCTCGATTATGTCAAACATTTATTACTATAAAATTTAGTATGTTTAATCTGATTTACATTTTTTATTTTTTATACTTTATACCTAGTTGTGTATCTTATTTTAATATGTATTTAAAAAATGTTTCAACCTTACCATTACACAACTTGGTCTAATATAGGTCTAGTAGTTGCTATCATTTTAATGATTATTGTCGAATTATTACCTCTGCATATAAACACAAGGAAAATAATTGCAAGTGTTATTTATAGTCTTGTTGTCAACATGGCTGCCGTGGGTATTTTAGGTGGTTATCTTATTTCGTTTGCGACAGATTTACCACCTAAACGTGAGAGTGTTCATGTCTATTTTTGGCAAGATGCATTTCCTGCATTTATTTCATTTCTTTTACTTTTATTTCTTTTACAAAAAAGTGATAAAATTTGGTATATAGCACGTAAAAATTTGAAAATGTTTTTCACTATTGTTTTGACATTACAATTAATGTATTTATTGACTCCTTATAATGGTGATATATTTATATCAAAAGTGCGTAATGTATACAAACAGAATAATCCAGAAATTTTTATGATATGTGCCGAAACAGTTATAACATTGACAGCAATTGTTTCCAGTGGGTATTTGTTTCCCGAGAAATCTTGAATAAAAAAAATGTTCAAATTTTGGATACTTGGTATGTTTTATGTATTCTATAATAAAATGAGTTTGTGCTATTCAAAAAAAGATGGGAATTTAAAATATACTGGTCAAATGTTATTTGGTGAGGGGAGTACACCGGTAAAAAAAGATATAGACTCTTCGTGTGACCAAAATAACGATTGTATGTCGGGTGTTTGTGAACCTCCTAAACAATGTGATATAATATTTAAAAATTCATACAATTGCAAAAATATAAAAGTTTGTCAGACAGGTGATAACCTTGTACAAATATCTAATTTTACAAAACAGTTATAAAAATAGTTGGTATAATAAAATGGATTATTTGAAAAACAAGCATTACGATTTCCAAAATTCATCATCATTTCCAAAAATAAATGATGGTATTGTCTTTGCTGCAAAATTCGAAACA
>MDTA01124454.1_pt1 | contig 11600 bp, 15 predicted proteins | sample 811151 | NCBI WGS metagenome assembly MDTA01 (sample SAMN05326648, study PRJNA326480) | marine metagenome | isolation source: seawater | place: Indian Ocean: South | collected 2010 | reverse complement strand
TCTATCATGTCGCAAATATAGGTGACGCGAGAAGTCTTGCTATACACCCTGCATCAACCACTCACTCTCAATTATCTGATGAAGATATGGAGTCGGCTGGAGTAAATCCTAGTTATGTTAGACTTTCTATCGGAATTGAGCATATTGATGATATTATCGAAGATCTAAAAAATGCTTTAGATGCTGCGTAACTTTTAAAACAAAGCCTCTTCAAGAGTGATTATTTTGAAGGGGCTTTTTACTAAGCATCCACATCGTAATAGAAACTAAAAATAAAATAATAGAATTTCCCTGATGGGCCAGCGCTAGATGCCAAGGAATGTTTTGATATGTCATTAAAATACCTAGGATAATCTGAAATATAAATATGATATTAAATAAGATTAGCAAGTAGTTTCTCTTAGTAGAACCATTAATAAAAAAAGTAAAATTTATATATATAACCAACAGTAGTAAAAATAATGCAAACGTTCGGTGAACGAATATTATATATTCTTTTGTTTCAAAAAAATTAAGAATGCCTACTAAACTATTATTTTCAATTACGGGGAATATATTGCCATCATATGTTGGCCATGTATTAAATATTAATCCTGAGTGAGTACCAGAAACAAAAGCGCCGTACGCGATTTGAAAGAAAATGAATAATAATAATAATAAAAATATTAACTCATTATTTGCCCTTTGGTAAAAATTTTTATTATCAATATGTTGAATGCTAGCATCTAGAAATGTCTGAAAAGTAATACCTAAAATAATAAAGGCCATCGTTAAATGTAGAGCTAAACGATATTGACTTACGTCAACCCTTCCTACAAGGCCGCTTTTAACCATATACCAACCAATAAAGGCCTGTATTACTAAAAGAAAACCAATTGCATATATTCTTGCGAAATAAACCCTATTAATTTTTTTCTTTATTAATAAATAGATTAGAGGAATTAAATAAAGTACACCAATAAAACGAGCAAAAAATCTATGAAACCACTCCCAAAAATAAATAAATTTAAATTCATCAAGCGACATTGTGCTATTAATTAACATAAATTCATCAATTTTTTGATATTTGCTAAATTCTATCTGCCATTGTGTTTCACTAAAAGGATATAAAACACCAGAAATTGGTAACCATTCTGTTATCGATAGACCCGAATCTGATATTCTAGTATATCCTCCAATGAGTATTATTGCGCAAATAGAAAATGTTAGGGATATTAACCAAATTGAAAATATATTGATTTTCGTTGTCATAATTATTAAATATTTAAAATGTCAAAAACAAAAAAATTACTAAGTATTGTTATATTTATACTAACGATGTTTCTTTACTGCTTATTAGTTATGGTTTTTTTAGTTAAAATCAACTTTAATAATCTATTCTTAGAATTTATTGTTTATTTTATTCTAGGTATTATCTGGGTTTTCCCATCAATGTACATTCTAAAGCCATTTAAAAAAAAATGACAAAAACAAAAAATAATTCACCACAAATGAAAGAAATAAGAAGAAAGATTGACGCAGTCGACTCTAAAATCCTACCCTTAATGATTAAAAGGTCTTTTTTGGTAAATAAAGCACTTCAATTAAAAACAAAAAAGTCTGAAATTGTCGATGTGAAAAGAATTAAACAAATTACAAAAAAAATAAGTGATCAATCAAAAAAACTTGGCGCTGATCCAAAATTAATAAGCAACATTTGGATTTCAATGATTAAAAATTTTATTGATTTTGAAAAAAGAAATTTTAAAAAATAATTATTTACTGTGAGGTGGAAGTTTTTTTTCGACAAACCACTCGTGCTTTTTAGTGGCAGGGTTATACTTTTTCATTCTTAGTTTGTCTTTAGCTTTTAAACCCGAAGTTGGTTTTTTCACATAATAATAAAATCTACTATCTGTCTTATCCTCAGGAACAAGGCGTACTTTTACTGTAGATTTTTTTGCCATAAATTTTAACTATTTTGATCTAGCTTTTTTCTTAATTCAACCAAGTCATTCATAACATTCATTAGTTTCTTTCTTTTTGATTCACTAAGATTGTGATGACCTATATTTGAACTATTGTCTTGATCATTACTACTATCCTTATCTGCTGTAAAGTCATTATTAATATTATTATTTAATAATATATTTTTAGTACCATTTTGTTTAATTACTTTTTGGACACCTCTAATTGTATAGCCATCATTATAAAGTAAATTCTTTATCCCTTTAAGTAACTGTATATCTTCTGGTCTATAGTAACGCCTTCCACCGCCTCTTTTTATAGGCTTGATTTGAACAAATTTTGTTTCCCAAAATCTTAATACATGCTGTGGTAATGATAAGTCCTTTGATACTTCACTAATTGTTCTAAATGCTTCTGGTGACTTTGAATTCATAAAACTCTAAGATATATTATTTGTTTTATTTTTTATATTTACTTTTGATTTCAAAACATTTGATGCTCTAAAAGTAACTACGCTTCTTGCAGTAATTGGAACCTCTTCACCTGTTTTAGGATTTCTTCCAATTCTTTCTTTCTTTTTTCTTACAATAAATGTTCCAAATGACGATATTTTGACATCATTACCCCCAATCAAACTTTTTAATATTTCGTTAAAAACTGAGTCGACAAGTGAAGAAGACTCATTTCTTGAAAGTCCTACGTTTTTAAAAACTGCTTCACTTAGAGTTGATCTAGTTGTAGTTTTATCCATGCAAAAATTATATAAAATTAATGAGTTATAACAATAAATTAATTAATTATTTTGATATGAATTTAAACTATAATTTTCTTCGCATTTCGCTGACATAATCCTCAATTTTTTGATTTACACGATTAGATAGTAATGAGTAAATAATATCAGTAGCGTAAGATATTCCCTTAAATTCAGAATGACCATGGCATTTAACTACAAGCGAATTTAAACCTATTAATATACCACAATTATGTACTTTTGGATCTAGCCTTTCTTTTACAGACCTCATGGCAATAGATGATAAAAAATAACCTATCATAGATAATATCGAGCTTTTGTATGCATCGTTCAAGTGAGATTGAAATAAATTTGCAGCCCCTTCAGCTGACTTCAAAGCAATATTTCCTGTAAATCCATCACAAACTACAACATTAGTTTTGCCTATAGAAATATCATTTCCCTCAACATATCCTTTATAGTTAATCAGTTTATGCTTAGAAAAATCGTATAATGTTTCAGACGCTGCTTTAATCTCATCTTTACCTTTTATATCTTCTTTTCCGACGTTTAATAATCCAATACTAGGTTTATCAATTTTAAAAAGAATTGAAGCTAAGCTTGATCCAAGTATAGCGTTATCTATTAAATATCTTGAGTCTAATTTTGTATTTGCACCTAAGTCTAGGACAACAGACTCCCCTTTTTTATTTGGCCAAATTGATGCAATAGCTGGTCTTTTTATTGATTCTAATGTTTTAATATTTATTAAGGAAAATGACATTAGTGCGCCTGTGTTACCAAAAGAAAGAACTGCATCAGACTCGTTATTCTTTACAGAGTCTATCGCCAAACTCATACTTGATCTTTTTTTTGATTTAATTATATTTGACGGCTTATCATTCATTTCTATAAAATGCTCACAATCAATTACTTCGACTGATTTTCTAAGAGTTTTATAAAAATCCAATTTTTTTTTTATTTTACTTTCATTGCCGTATAGTAAAAATTTATAATTAATATTTCTAAGTAACGAATTATTGATGCCTTTAATTATGTGGCTGGTCTTGGTTTCGCTCCCAAGCATATCGACTGACAAAGTATAATTTTTATTCAAAACACAACTAAGTTAAATTAAACTCGAGAATGAAAAATTATTTTTCAAATTAATCGTTTCTGTATTTTTTTGAAAACTATTTATATTGCTAATCATATAGTCTAAAATAACGTTGACATTTTCACCCGAATTTTCTTTTGATTTAAAGATATTATTCAAGATTGTTTGTTGAAGCAATGATTTATCTTTTTTATTAAAATATTCTAATAATCCAGCATTATATTGAGCGATTCTACCATAAAATGCTTTTATAAATAATTTCATTTTTTTATTAACAGCAATATCTCCAAAACCCATTTCTCTTAAATTATTTTCAAAATCACTAAACATATAATCAAATAAATCTTGTGAAATGCTTGAATTTGCTATTTTGTTAGATTTGTAAAAATAAAAAATTATGAAAGAATGAAATATGATAAGGTCAAATCGTGTTTCAAAAGTATCGTCGAGATTTAAATTTATATAAAAAAACTTAGATCTCGAAATCTTTACAATATTCTGATAAATTGTTTTAATTCTTTTATTTCGTTTTTTAAATAACATGCCAAGGCTACAAATATTACATATTCTATTTCTTACATTTCTATATAGTTGCTCTCCTATTAATAAGCAACATGGATATTTGCTCGATGATGTCCTAGTTTCATCTGATGAGATATCCAGATTTGAGATAAATAAAACAAAAAAGAGTGAAATTTATGAAGTTATGGGATCTCCTTCAATAGAAATCAGAGACATTGACGATATATGGATATATCTTATATCTCTAAAGGAAAAAAATGTATTCGAGGATGACGAGCTGACTTATCAGGCTGTATTTCGTTTCTCTTTTAATGAGCATGGAACACTTACTCAAAAAAAAGTCCTCGATCACAATGATTATAAAAAAATCGAGTTTTCACAAGAGACAACAAAAGTGCGTAGAGATGCGTATGGTATTACAGATCAGCTTTATGAAGCCTTTACGCGTGGACAATAAGTTACAACGCAGCTAATAATAGAAGTGCAACTATATTAGTAATTTTTATCATTGGATTTACAGCAGGTCCAGCAGTGTCTTTATATGGGTCACCAACAGTATCTCCTGTCACGGCAGCTTTATGAGCTTCTGACCCTTTTCCACCGAAATTACCATCCTCAACAAACTTTTTTGCATTATCCCAAGCGCCGCCGCCAGCTGTCATAGATATTGCAACAAAAATACCAGTTACGATTACACCCAATAACATTGCCCCCACTGACGAAACTGCTGCATTTTGGTCTGCTACAATGGACACTATGAAAAATAACACGATAGGTGATAATACTGGTAGCATTGATGGAACAATCATTTCCTTAATTGCAGACCTTGTTAGCATATCAACTGAGCGAGAATAATCAGGCTTAGACTCGCCTGACATGATTCCTGGATTATCTGCAAATTGTTTTCTTACCTCTTCGACAACCGCACCACCAGCTCGACCGACTGCCATCATTCCCATTGATGCAAATAAATAGGGAAGTAAGCCGCCAATTAATAATCCAACAACTACATATGGATTTTCTAAACTAAAATTAGGGGTTAAATTCGGTATTAGTTTTAAATCTTCCACATATGCAGCAAATAAAACTAATGCTCCGAGACCAGCTGACCCTATAGCATAACCTTTGGTTACAGCTTTAGTTGTATTACCAACTGCGTCCAATGCATCCGTAGTTTTTCTAACATTCTCGTCAAGGTTTGACATTTCTGCTATTCCACCGGCATTATCGGTAACAGGGCCGTAAGCATCTAAGGCAACTACCATACCAGCTAAAGCAAGCATTGCAGTTACAGCAATTGCAATTCCGAATAAACCAGCCAACTGATAGGTCAGTACAATACCAATAACAATTACTAAGGCCGGCAAAGCAGTTGCCTCCATTGAAACCGCTAAGCCTTGAATTACATTCGTACCATGGCCTGTGGTTGAAGCTTTAGCTACACTTTGAACAGGTCTATAATTAGTACCGGTATAATATTCTGTAATCCATATCAAAAGTCCTGTAATAACAATTCCGATAATTGAACAAATATATAAAGAGGAACCAGAGAAAGTTGTATCACCAAAAGTAAATTCTTTTGACATATCTCCTAAGACAATCTGTGTTACAGGATAAATAAAAATTAGGGATAATATAGCGGAAGCAATAAAACCTTTATATAACGCACCCATTATACTTTGAGAGGAGCCCAATCTTACGAAGAATGTACCAATAATTGATGCCACAAGGCAGCTTCCACCAATTGCCATAGGATAAATAGTCATCATCTGTGCAATCTCACCTGAAAAGAAAATAGTTGCAAGAACCATAGTGGCAACAATTGTAACGGCATAAGTTTCAAATAAATCTGCTGCCATACCTGCACAATCACCTACGTTATCACCTACATTGTCAGCAATTACTGCTGGGTTTCTTGGATCATCCTCTGGAATACCAGCTTCAACTTTACCAACTAGGTCAGCTCCAACATCAGCTCCCTTTGTAAAAATTCCCCCCCCAAGTCTTGCAAATATTGATATAAGTGATGCACCAAACCCCAAGGCAACAAGAGCGTGCTTAAGTGTTTCGTCTGATACAGAATATGTATCTAAAACAGCATAGTAAACAGAGATTGATAGTAAAGCTAAACCAGCAACAAGCATCCCTGTAACTGCGCCTGCTTTAAACGCAACATTTAGTCCTTTTCCTAAACTTTCACTTGCTGCTTGAGCAGTTCTCACGTTAGCTCTTACCGATATTATCATTCCAATATAGCCCGCGGCACCCGAAAGAATGGCTCCAATTAAATAACCACCTACAACCCATAGGTCCCCAAAAAACAAATATAATAGAACACAGATTACTGCACCTACAATGGCGATAGTTGTATATTGCCTGTTAAGATATGCTTGAGCACCAATTTGAATTGCTGAAGAAATTTCCTGCATTTTATCAGTACCCGCATTTGATTTTAGTACTGAGTTGCCCGCCCAAAATCCATAAATGATTGATAATATGCCAGAGAAAATAATTAGATTTAATATACTCATATCTTATGTCCTTAAATTGTTTATTTCTGGAAGTGAAAATGCCAAAAATTACGAAAATATGCAACTTTTATTTTATTCTATATTTCGCTAAGGTTATCAAGCACTCCATTCAAAAGTGTGGCTTCTTTATTCCCAAAAAAATGGTTTGATATCAATAAATATTCTGAAATGATTATAGTTTTAGAGGTTCTTCCATTAATGGCTATTTCATATATTGCGCATCTAAAAATAGATAACAATAACTTATCAAAAAATTTAACTTTATTTTTATTCTTAACAGTATTTTGTAATATATAATCTATTTTTTTTAAATTAGAAAATACACCATTGTAAATTTCTCTTGTTAATAATAACTTTGAACCACATATTTTTTTTTTAAAATCAACATTTTCAATAATATGCAAAATCATTTCATCAAAATTATCGTCAATTATTTTTTTATTTATTAGAGATTCATAAATAGCCTGTACAGCTAAAAGCCTTTGGTATGATTTGATATTAGACATTTAATCTAGATTTTTTAAAACTGAAAGAGCTGCTAAAACTGCTTCTTTGGCCCTATTAAGTTTTTTTGAAGATCTTTCTTTTGCTTGCTTTAGACTCGTGCAAGTGAGGACTGTATTCGAAACTGGGATTCTATTATCAACAGATATAGACAGCAATGAATTTGTTATTGCATTAGCGATAAATTCGTAGTGATCAGTTTTTCCTTTGATAATACAGCCAACTGCAATGACTGCGTCATATTTTTTTTTCTTTAGAAGAATTGAAATCTGTACTGGAATTTCTAATGACCCGCTTACTTTATATACATCATATGTGTGCTTATTATTGTCTAACTCCGAGATTGCGCCTCTTAACAGGCCATCCGTTATTTTTGGGTAAAAATAAGATGCAACGATCAAAAATTTATATTTTTTACTCATCTATAGTGTTTAAAAATTTAGTCTCAACTATTTCTATATCAAAAGCATCAAGGCCAATAAATTTCCATTCTGTATTTGTAAGAAGAATCATTTTTTTTACTCCAATTTCAGTTAAAATTTGAGCACCCATTCCGTAAATACGAAGTTCGTCGCTGTTACTTTGATATTGATTATCGATATTTGATTGATTTGTGATTAAACTATCAATAATAGATCGACCAGTATCCCTAATTAATATAATGACACCTCTTTTTTCATTTTCTATTATATTGATTGCTTTATGTAATGAGGCATCATCACTTCCATAATTACCAAATAAATTATCAAAGTAGTCTGTAACATGTACTCTAACCATGATTGGTGTGCCATCATTTACATTACCTTTTGATAAAACAATTTGTTCAGTTCCGTCATATATAGACTCATAAATTTTAATATTAAAGTTAGCCCCTGATGGTAAGTTAATTTCTGAATCATAACTTTTTTTAATAAACTTATCTTTGTCTCTTCTATGCGAGATTAAGTCTACTATCCTACCAATTTTAATATTATGTTTTTTAGAAAATTCTATAAGATCTGGTACTCTTGCCATAGTTCCATCATCATTCATAATTTCACAGATAACTCCTGCCGGCGTATGCCCGCTCAGCCTTGCCAAATCAACTGATGCTTCTGTATGACCAGCTCTAATTAATACGCCCCCATCCCTAGCTACTAGAGGAAAGACATGCCCAGGGCTCATTAAGTCCCTTTTTGTTTTTTTTTGATCAATTGCAGTTTGTATTGTTACCGCTCTATCTTGAGCAGAAATCCCTGTTGTAACTCCCTCTTTTGCCTCAATAGATATTGTGAACGCTGTTGTATCACGTGAGTCATTATTTTGAGACATTAAGGGTAAATCGAGTTCTTTCACTCGGTGCTCAGTTAGTGATAAACAAATCAAACCTCTTCCATGAGTTGCCATAAAATTAATCGCTTTGTCATCTACTTTTGCTGCAGGAATAATTAAGTCACCCTCATTCTCACGGTTTTCATCGTCGACCATGATTACCATTTTACCTAATTTTTGATCTTCTATAATTTCCTCAATAGACGATATAAATTCATTATTCATAAGTTATGCTTTAACAATTTTGCGTAACATATCTTGCCAGCATATCAACTTCAAGATTTATTCTATCTCCGGCTTTCAATTGATGTAAGTTAGTCTTACTCCATGTATAGGGTATTATATTGAGACTAATTTCACTCTTTTTAATATTATTAACTGTTAAAGAAATACCATTAATTGAAATTGAGCCCTTTTTTGCAATGAATTTTCTAAGTTTTTTTGAAATTTTAAATTTCAACTCGTATGAACCACCAATTCTTTTCGATGATACTAATGCAGCAGTTTCATCTACATGTCCAAAAACAAAATGACCACTAATTTCATCACCTACCCTTAGTGATTTTTCAATATTAATCAGATCTCCTATTTTAATTTGTTTAAAGTTTGTACAATTTACAGTTTCTTTTGATACATCAAAGCTAAGTTTTGTTTTTTTTAAAAATTTTTTCTTTGACGTTACTGTCAAGCACACCCCGTTACAACAAACAGAGCTTCCCTTTCTAATATCTCTGAAGTTAAGATCTGTATCTAATACAAGACGATAATCGCTTAATTTTTTAAATTCTTTTACAATCCCTTTATTTTCTATTATTCCTGAAAACATAATTTATTTTACTCTATAAACGGATAATTGATCATCATCAATTGTTTTAAAATTAATTAATTTAAATTTCTTTAAATGGCTAATCTTATCTACATTTAAATTTGAAATAGCACTAATACCATTTCCACCCATTATATTACTTGCCCTAAACCAATAAATTTCATCAATTAAATTTTCTTTAAAGAGTGATGCAGATAATGCTGCACCTCCTTCAACCAATATTCTCATATATCCAATATCGGATATTTTTTTTATGATGGTTTTGATATCCAACAAATTATTAATTTCCTTGATTTTTATATAAGTTATATTCTCTGATTTCAAAATTCTTTTATTCAATTTTTCTGAATATAAAATATAAACTCTACGTTTTTTATTTTTAAATATTTTTAAATTTTTTTTTAATTCAAGTTTTCTATCTAAAATAAATATATCAGGGGACATATCACTTAATCCGTCAAGTCTACAATCAAATACAGGGTTATCTTTTTTAATTGTACCCGTTCCAACAATCATGCATTCATTCAAAGATCGTAATTTATGACCGATCATTCTAGATGTTGAATTTGTAATCCATTTACTCCTATATAAATTTGTTGCTATTTTACCATCGGCTGTTGAAGCAATTTTAAGAGTTATAAAGGGTTTATTTTTTCTAAATGAATTAAAAAAAATATTGTTTAAATCCTTCACATGGCCACTGAAATTTTTAATAACCACTTTAATACCAGCTAATCTTAATTTTTTTACTGAATTACTATTGACAAGTGGATTCTTATCCAATTGTGAAATGATAACCTTTGAAAATTTCAGATTTATGATTTTATCTACACAGGGAGGTGTCTTGCCTTTATGGGAACATGGTTCTAATGTACAATATAAGTGAGAGCCTTGAATATCTTTCTTGTTTTTAATTTGATTGATTGCATGAATCTCTGCATGAGGGACTCCCCCAGGCTGAGTCCAGCCTCTTGAGATGATCACACCATTCTTAACAATTAGAGCTCCTACTGGGGGATTAGGATAGGTTGTGCCAACAGCTCTCAGTGCCATTCTCTCGGTAATTCTAAAATAATCTCTTTCGTTCAAGGTTTAATCTATTCCTCAGCAGACGAAATCACACCTAAAAACTCTTCGAAATCTTTAGCCTCGCGAAAATTTTTATAAACAGATGCGAAGCGCACATATGCGACCGAGTCAATACTTTGCAACCCCTCCATGACAATTTCACCTATTACGTCAGACGATACTTCTGTTTCACCTAAACTTTCAACTCTTCTAACGATACCGCTAACCATTCTGTCGACTCTTTCAGTGTCTACTGGCCTTTTTCTAAGAGCTATTTGAACGGATCTTTCTAGTTTATCACGATCGAAGGGCACTTTTTTTCCAGATTTTTTGAGGACAGTCAATTCTCTTAGTTGAATACGTTCAAAAGTTGTAAACCGAGCACCGCACGCAGAACAAAATCTTCTTCTTCTTATTGCAGAATTATCCTCAGTAGCACGAGAGTCTTTTACTTGAGTATCATTATTTCCACAAAATGGGCACTTCATGTTGTCACCTAATTATAAATTGGAAATTGATTGCATAGATTAATCACTTTTTCTTTTACTATATTTTCAACCTTACTATTATCACTTGGATTTTGTTTTAATCCTGATAATGTCTCAAGAATTAATCTGCCAACAGTTTCAAATTCTTTTTCCGTAAAACCTCTAGTAGTAGCCGCTGGTGTTCCTAATCTAATACCTGATGTTATTTTTGGCGGCTTTGGATCCTTAGGTATCCCATTTTTATTACAGGTAATGTGGGCTTCCTCTAGACTTGTAGAAGCAGCATCCCCAGTTAGATCCATTGGGGTTAAATCTACTAATATTAAATGTGTGTCTGTACCACCAGAAACAATCTTAAGTCCTCCATCAACAAGAGTCTGGCTAAGTATTTGAGCATTTTTAATAACTTGTTTAATGTATTCTTTAAATTCTGGTTTTAGAGCTTCACCAAAGGCAACCGCTTTACCTGCTATTACATGCATTAGAGGTCCACCTTGATACCCTGGGAATACAGCTGAATTAAATTTTTTGCCTAAGTCTTTATTATTAGAGAGTA